>Ga0137297_10372_pt1 | contig 34121 bp, 32 predicted proteins | sample RamsorincwithD2O_FD_97191 | JGI IMG/M metagenome (GOLD analysis project Ga0137297, IMG submission 97191) | Mouse cecal microbial communities from Vienna, Austria - Mucin amended with D2O | ecosystem: Host-associated > Mammals > Digestive system > Large intestine > Cecum | place: Austria: Vienna...
CGCCAGCATTCATCCTGAGCCAGGATCAAACTCTCCATTAAAGTGTCCGCTAAAGCGAACTGAATCATTTGAAAACTCAAATATAAAAGACTGACGATGATAAGTCTGCAAAACCACATTGGATTACTCCAATGACAAGTCTGCAAACCATAATTGCACAACTAAATTGTTAAGTTAACGCCAATCGAACCTCTCTGACAATACTAACTATAAGCCTCGCAGTTCTTAGGCTATCCCTATCTTATATCAAGACACTCTCCATGTCAACACTTTTTTTAAAGATTTTTCGACTTTTTTGTATTTTCCGACTATTTTAAACAAAAAATGCCGTTTTTACAGCTAAAAACTCGCCAAATAGCCCATACCAAGCCCTATCAACACTCCAATTATCGCCCCCACAATCACCTGCAATACCGTATGACCCTCCACCACCGGCAAAATTGGCCTTTTGCTCGCTTCTAATAAACTATTTAAGGCTTTTCCCTGCTCACCCACGGCGTAACGCACATTTACTGCATCATATACCACGATTATCCATACGCCTATACCGAGGATAAATACTGCTGAATCGTATCCAAGAATATATCCCAAGCATACCACCATAGCCGTAAGGCTGGCGGTATGCCCCGATGGCATACCGCCAGATCGCGCTACATAGCCAATCAGACTTGCCAAACCTACCGGCTGATTAGACTTATAACCCTTAATTAACCCCCAAACTACTTTCCAAGCCTGCGCTACAAACCATGCTAGAACAAATGCTATTAATGCATACCACGTCTTTTCCATGCCCCCATTATAGCATATTGCTAACGTTCACGCCTAAAACGCTTTTTACAACAAAACCCCAACCCACCCAATATACCCAATACTACTACCGTAACCCACCAAAAGTTAGTTTTGGTTTCTATTCCACCCAAATTTGGTATTTCCACATCACCCGTATCAGCATCATCCAACACGTTAGTATTATCTATCCCTGTTTTATCTGCACTACTATCATTGAGCGGCTTTTCTCCTACATGCACCTCGCCAACCACAGTGCAAACCGATTTCTCGGCCAAAGCTTTTTCCAACTCCCTAATTCGCACTAACAGTGCCTCTTTTTCTCGCTTTAAGGCAGTATTTTCTTCATTTAAAGCCTGATTTTCACCTTTCAAAATATTTTGTTCCTGCCATTTTCCTTGATCCCCCACCAAAACCTGAATTCTTTGCATCAATACTTCCCTTTCCCTTTTAATTTCCTTCATTTGCTCCTGAACTTCCACCAGATCATTCCGTAACGTATCTGCATCCACCTTTGCATCATTCAGTTCTTGCTTCGTTATATCCAATTCCCCTTGTAAATCCCGCAATTTCACTTGCAAATTATTCAATTCCGCTAGTACAACATCTAGCTCCATTTGTTTTGCCTGGTTTTCGGCCTCTGATATTTCAAGCAATTTTTGTGTATCCTGCCACTTCTGTACTGCCTCCACTAAATCTTGGCGTAATTTTTCTATATCATTTGCCGCGCTCGACGCATCCTGCAACATCTGCTCTAACTCCGCCCTAACCGCATTCAATTCCGCCTGCAAGGCATCCATATTCTCCTGCTGTTTTTCACCAATCATCCAATCATAAATATCTTTCACATCTTGAAGTAATTTGCGCAAATCTGCCAAAGGCTTATCTAAATCCTTACTATTTTCTAACTCTGTGGTAGATTTTTGCATATTCCTAATCGCAACATCCGCCCAATATAATGTCGTTCCTACACTAGATAACTGAGTTTTCATGTGTGCAAGTTGAGTATTTAGAGCTGCTGCACGCACCTTTAGAGCCTCTTTTAATTCTTCTTTCCAAGTTATCACAGCCTCATTTTCTGGTAATAATACATCATTTTCACCCCTAAGCGCCACCAAATCTGCCGTATGGGCAGTATAATCGTATTTAACCGCACAAGTCATATTACTTATATCAAAGACTGACGAATGTATACATTTACGATAGTCTACCTTGGTTCGCACCCAAAATTCATCTTCTAGTATCTTCTTACCATCATTATTTACTGTTTCATGACCATATTGAACAGCAATATATAAAACATCTGGCAAGTTATCACTTAACGATATATTCTTTGGATAGGTGTAATTTGTTGCAGATGGTTTTATATCATCAACAATGGCCTTATACCACGTCTTATTTCCCACCCCTAAAGATGGTAAAAGAGCATCTGCCTCCTCTTCAGTAATACCATTTTCATAATCGCGCATAGCAATTATCGCCCTCTGAGCACGTATTCCTTGAGAGCTAGCCGTTCCCCCAACAGCGTATACAATATGGTTATTTTTGAAATCCAATTTCTCTAATCGAAAATAATTGCTGACCGTATACAAATCAAAATCATACACATCTGAAATTTTATTGATAAAACTTGATTCTGCCGCAATCACTGATGGTATAGGAACAAAAGCCATATTTGCCAACCCGCTAATTCCCGCTGCTACTGTTAATGTTGATAATAAAAATGGTGCCTTTTTCACAATTAGCCCTCGCAATTAGTTAATATGCGGTCAAGTGTAACAAAATAAATCGAAATTTAACAAGCATAAGCATGAATTTTATACCTAACAGGGGTAAAAATGTTTATTGAATACAAAATTTATATCACTATTTACCTGTACAAATATTTTATACAGGAACCTACACAACTGCAAAAAGGGACATACGTCCCTTTTTGCTCACACACATGTGTATACTTTATCGCTCAAGGCTCGCTCCAACCTTGTTGTCGCTTGCCTTTCGCTACCTATGAGCCTACCCTCAGACCCATCATACCTCTCCTCACATCCCTAATACAGTACTCAGGCAGCGGAGGGGAAAACCGTCGTAACGATAGCCGTAATTCGACGGAGTGACGTCACTAGCAAGGAAGTTGAGGCTGTACGCGTAGGCAGTCGTCGAGTACGAGCGCGACGACCAATCGTAGCCGTACTGGCCAGCGCCCCAAGACTTACCATCGTGTGGATAGAGGTGCCCGCTGCGCACGAAGTAAAGAGGAGCAGCTGCAATGTTGTAGTTTACGCCATCGGCACTCCCAGTAACAGAACTTGCCAACCCATACTTACTCAACATATTCTGGAAACTACCTGACTTCCCATCAGCCTGGCTCCCTGCAGTCGGCAACATCCAACCTTTTGGACAAATACTATCAGCAGCATCAGCATTAGTAATCGTACCACCAGAACCAGCAACATGACAAAGGTATTAGATATGAATATAAGTATGATATATGTATCATATATTAATACCTAGAAGTAACCACAAGCGGAATGAAAATGCGCAACGCCATCAAACGGGTCCAGCATCAACCGCACTTGCCTATCATTTTATTATGAACTTTATAATTTGACAAGCCTATTATCAAATCAATCCATCCTTAAACGTTCTTTTTGCAAAAAATGAACTTGTTCCGTAAGAACAAGTTCATTCAATAACCACACCTATAAATTCAGAAATTATGCAGCCTTATTATCCGATTCTTCCTCATCTGGCAAGACCAGACCAATTGACGCAACCGTATCACCATCATTCATTTTCATCACTCTCACTCCTTGCGCCGCTCGCCCCAAAGTCGGAATATCCGCCACCGCTACCCGAATCGCAATTCCTTTGGTCGACATCATAATCACTTCTTTCGCTACAGGATCCAAGGTATGTACTGCCACAATTGGCCCAGTCTTCTCTGTCACCCCAGCTACACGAATTCCCACGCCACCCCGCTTATGTGCTGGGAACTGCTCAGCCAATGTCGCCTTACCATAACCATTAGCCGACATCACTAATAATTTCTGCCCACGGTCACGAATCACGTCCATACCCACAATCTCATCCTTGGGGCGCAAACGAATTCCACGCACTCCTCGTGCTGCCCGCCCCATACTCCGCACATCCTGCTCATTAAATCGCATTGCCTGTCCTGCCGAAGTTGAAATTACCACATCATTTGCTCCCGTAGTTTCCTGTATCCACTTCAGTTCATCACCCGCATCAAGTTTAATCGTCACTAAGCCATTAGCCCGAATATTTAAATACTCTTTCACAGCTGTCTTTTTAATCGTACCTTTTTTGGTCGCCATAAAGAGATAGCCATCTGGATTTTCACCCTGTTTAATAATCGCGGTTACTTTCTCATCTGGATGCATATTGAGCAAATTCACCGCTGCCGTTCCCTTTGCTGTCAACGACGCTTGCGGGACTTCATAAGCCTTCAATCGGAAAATTCGCCCTTGGTTAGTAAAGAAAAGTAGAAAATCATGCGAACTTGCCGTCACAATCTGCGCAATCACATCCTCTTCCTTAGTGGTCATTCCCTTACGCCCCTTGCCACCTCGGTTTTGACGTTTAAAATCGCCTTGCAACACCCGTTTCATGTAGTTTTCGGTAGTTAATAAAATCACGCTCTCCTCATCCGGAATCAACTCCTCTTCCGAGAACTTACCCACTTCGTGATTGATTATCTTACTCTTACGTGCATCACCGTACTTTTCTTTCATGGCTAGCAACTCAGTCTTTACTACATTCAGAACTTCGGCTTCACTTGCTAAAATCTCTTCCAACCGTTTAATTAATTCATGTAATTGCCTCAATTCTTCTTCGATTTTGTCTCGCTCAAGACCTTGCAAACGCCGAAGTTGCATTGCCAAAATCGCTGCTGCTTGAATCTCGCTCAGACCAAACCGCTCCATCAAACGCTTATCTGCATCATCATAACTCTCACGAATAGTTTTGATAACTTCGTCGATATTATCTAGCGCGATCTTCAAGCCTTCCAAGATATGTGCACGTTCTTTAGCTTTACGCAAATCAAACTCAGTCCGACGACGTACTACTTTCTGGCGATGCTTAATGAATTCTGCCAAAATTTCCTTCAAGCCCAAAATCCGTGGCTGCCGACCATCCACCAAGGCCAACATATTATAATGGAAAGTCGTTTGCAAACCCGTCATACGGTACAACTGGTTCAAAATCTTTTTCGGGAAAGCATCCTTCTTCAATTCCACTACCACTCGAATTTTACCTCGAGCCGATTCATCACGTGCATCTGCAATATGGTCCAATTTCTTCGCCAACACCAACTCACGCACTTTCTCGATAAAGCCTTCCTTGCTCATCCCGTACGGCACTTCAGTAATCACAATCTGATAACGACCATTTTTGCGCTCTTCAATCCCTGCCACCGCCCGGATTGTCACCGAACCTTTACCAGTAGCATAAGCCTGCTTCATCGGTGCGCCACCATAAACTTCCGCCCCAGTCGGGAAATCTGGACCTTTCACATGCTGCATCAAGCCATCCAAACTAATCTCTGGGTCATCAATCTGCGCCACCGTCGCATCTATCACCTCTGACAAATTGTGCGGTGGAATATTTGTAGCCATACCCACGGCAATGCCCATCTGACCATTCAACAGAATATTCGGCACTGCTGCTGGCAACACCACTGGCTCTTGCTCAGATCCATCAAAGTTATCCCGAAAATCTACCGTCTCTTTTTCGATATCAGTCAAAAGCTCTGCCCCCACCTTGTCCATCCGCGCCTCAGTATACCTCGAAGCCGCAGCATCGTCACCATCCATTGAGCCAAAGTTTCCCTGCCCCTCCACCAAGGTATAACGCATTTTCCAAGGCTGCGCCAAATTCACCATTGAATCATAAATCGAAGAATCACCATGTGGATGATATTTACCCATTACTTCACCCACAATACGCGCTGATTTTACTGTAGCATGTGGTGCCTTCCAACCATTTTTATTCATTGCGTAAAGAATACGCCGATTTACTGGCTTCAAACCATCCCGCACATCTGGCAAAGCACGATCAATAATAACAGACATGGAATACCTAAGGAAATAACTTTCCATAGTGCCTTCCACGGTTTTTTGCTCAATTCCGTCAACCACCACCCCTGTTTCTTCATTATTGTGCGACATTACCATTTTGGCATCATCTACGACATCATTACCATTTTCATTATCAGCAGCGCCTACAGGCTCCTGTGCGCCTTTGGATTTTTTCTGGTCTAATTCATCATCTTTTGCCATCGCTCATCCTTTCCTTAAAAGTCCAATTCATCTAAATCAACTGTCGCCGCACCAGCCTGAATAAAGTTCTTTCGAAGATCCACCTGGTCACCCATCAATTTAGAAAACACCGCATCAGCTTTTTCCGCATCATCGATATGTACTTGCACCAACACCCGGTTCTCTGGATCCATTGTAGTCTCCCACAACTGTTTAGCATCCATCTCACCAAGACCCTTAAATCGATTCTGCGCTGTATAGCCTGCCTGCTTAAATCGTTCTTGGTTTGGATCTATCTTAGTTCCAGCAGCCTTCCTCTCCTCAATTTTCTCGGTCAGTTTCTTCTCTAGTGCCACCTCGTCATACACATAATCAATCTTCCGATTACTACCTGTGCCCTTAGTTAAACCAAACAATGGCGGCTTAGCTAGATACACATGCCCAGCCTTAATTACCTCTGGCATATACCTAAAAAAGAATGTCATTAGAAGTGTCGCAATATGCAAACCGTCCACATCGGCATCGGTCATAAATACAATCTTATCGTAACGCAAACCGCCTAAATCGAACTGGTCGCCAATTCCCACGCCCAAACCTTTAATCAAACTTACTAGCTCCTGGTTCGCCAACATCTTATCCAGCCTTGCACGCTCAGTGTTCAACACCTTACCACGCAGAGGCAAAATCGCTTGAATCTTCGGATTGCGCCCTTCTTTAGCTGACCCCGCCGCTGAATTACCCTCCACAATAAAGAGTTCACATTCTTTCCGGTCACGGCTTGAGCAATCCGCCAGTTTCGAAGGTAAATTCAACCCGTCAAATGCACCTTTACGAATTACATTATCACGTGCCGCCCGTGCCGCTTTCCGTGCCCGCGCCGCCAAGGTCGCCTTGCCTACAATTTTCTTGGCTACTGCTGGGTTCTCCTCCAAATAATAAGCAAAATATTCGCTCATCACCTTATCTACATAACTGCGCACCTCAGGATTACCAAGCTTGTTCTTAGTCTGACCTTCAAACTGCGGATCTGGTAACTTCACCAAAATCACCGCCGTCAATCCTTCTTTGATATCATCGCCAGTCAAATTTGGCTCTTTTTCCTTGAGTAAACCATTCTTGCGCGCATAATCATTCACTACACGCGTCATTGCTGTGCGAAACCCAACCACATGCATACCACCATCTGGCGTCAAAACGTTATTTGCAAATGGCTTAATCGTCTCTGCGTACGTATCATTATACTGTAACGCCACTTCCACTTCAGAATCTTCAATCTGCTTTTCCACATAGAAAATGTCATCAGAAAGCACTTCCTTGCCTTCATTCAACTTGCGTACATAACTCCTGATACCACCTTCAAAGTAAAAACTCTCCCTAGCACCGGTCCGTTCGTCTTTGACCGTAATCAAGATTCCTTTAGTCAAATACGCCTGGTGTCGTGCGTAATTTGACACCCAGTTATAGTCAAAAGTTGTAGTCTCTTTAAAAATTGCTGGGTCAGGATAAAAGACGATCGTAGTTCCGTGTCCGTCAGTCTTACCAATCACTTCCAAGCCTTTACCCTGAGTCTTACCGAGTTCAAACTCAACATGATGCACCTTACCATCTTTGCGCACTTCGGCAATCATCTTTGTGCTCAGTGCATTCACAACCGAAGACCCTACACCATGCAAACCAGAACTTACTTTATAGCCACCGCCGCCAAATTTACCACCAGCATTCAAGACCGTCAATACGGTCTCCAAAGTAGACTTCTTGGTTTTAGGATGCAAATCTACTGGGATACCACGACCATTATCATCTACCCGAACTCCACCATCCGCCTGCAAGGTAATATCTACTCGCGTACAAAAACCCGCAATTGCTTCATCAATTGAGTTGTCTGCAATCTCCTTCAACAAATGATGTAAACCATCAAAACCAGTCGACCCGATATACATACCCGGTCGAATCCGTACATGCTCTAAACCATCCAAAACCTGGATCTGTGAACTGTCATATTCGTGCCCATCACTTGTTTGTTTTGCTGACATTCAGACGTACCTCAACTTACTTTACCTCTATATTTTAGCGCAGATAAGCCGTAAAGTCAACCTCAGCCCTAATGTAATAATACGCTAGAATAACAGCCTCTTACAACTCGTTCCAAAGTTCCTCTAAGGCAATATACCCCGCACTATCCATATCATCAATCGACTTGCTATTCCCTGCCACATTCTCTGTTTTACGCTGTGCACTTGGCTGAAATGGCATACCCTTCTCTCGCACTACCTGCGCCAAAAACATATTAATTGCAGCACTTGTGCTAATACCCATATCGTCAAATACTGCCTCAGCCTTCTTTTTCAGCACTTGCCGTGTCCGAAAACTTACTGTCGTCATCTTGGTAAGTGCAGGTGATTTTTCTAGTTCCTTAATTACAGGAGCAGTCTCCTTCTGAGCTGCTGGTTTCACCCCTGTTTTTGTACGTGTCTTCATTGCCATAAAAATCTTCCTCCAATTTAATACTATTGTAATACAATATACATACAATTACAATACAGAATATATACTCTGTATTGTATCTATATATACATTGTCTATACAGACCTAAAAACCTCTATGTCACATCTACAACATTTGTATATACAATGTACATACAAAACACATATATCATATATACAAAAACAATACAAAATATATACAATGTATTACAGCCAAAACTCCAAAAAATGCTTATGTTTTTTGTAACAAAAACCCTTAGCATTTCGCACTACTAAATTTTACTTTCTCCAAACTCTGTTTATTTGTCTCTATCATAGCACAAGCAATTCAATGTTACAATAAGTTTATGGATAAAATTCCACTGGTTCCAAAAGCAGCCTGAGTTCACTCCTCCGCTAGCTGAAGGATCTCATATTTAAGATCGTGAAGTTCACCTCACATTGCATTCACAAGTTGCTTTAGAGGCTAGTATACTTATAGTTACGACTATAAATCAAAAATAGAACTTCTCAACCTAGCCCGACCGGACATTGATGTTGTGAGTTTATCACCACTGGTTTCCAGTGCGCAGCGGGAACGTCAATTTGACTGTATCTGCTGGTACTTTCAGGTACGCTGGCCAGTGGGGCAACGACTGGTCGTCGCGCGCCTCGTCTACTAGTGCTAGTGGCGCTACTACGCCTAGCGCTTACAATCTCCACTTTGGATCTACTGGCGTCTACCCGTCGTACGGTCCGTGGGAGCGTCACTATGGTCGCCCCCTCCGCTATATTTGCCGCGGCGGGGTCCGATCTTTAATCATCACACATATTATATTTCCTCACATCCCTAATACAGTACTCAGGCAGCGGAGGGGGAAAGCGTAAAAGCGATCGTTAGCAGTATCGCCCGACGGATAAACTGTAGAGTAGACGACCAAGCGGTAAGCACCAGCGGCACCAGCTGCCCGCGAAGACCAGACCACTGCCAACCAGCCAGCGCTCCAAGACTTACCATCGTACGGAAGGAGGTCCCCGCTGCGCACTCTACCTTCAAAATTTTAAAAAAGTTGAAGGTGAAGTGATTACTAATACCATAGCAGTTTTAAAAACACTAGGGCTAACAAGATGACAAAAATGCCTAGTTTCGTGCGCAGCGGGCATATTAATCCTAGTAACTCTGCTGGTACTTTTAGGAGCGTTGGCTACGAAGGCGTCTGGTGGTCGTCGCGCTGGACTGATAATGTTTGGGGCTCTGCTGGTCTTGGCGGTTACTACCTCTACTTTAATGCTACTGGCGTCGGTCCCTCGAATGGCCCGACGGAGCGCTACCACGGTTTCCCCCTCCGCTGCCTGAGTACTGTATTAGGGATGTGAGGAGAGGTATGTAGTAAATTGACGCCCAGACCATGTGGCTCCGTAAAGACACAATAACTCATTTCCACTAAACCTCATCAAGGCTTTCAAACACATAGTTCCCTGCTCCATCCAACCTAAATATCTATTTAAAACTGTCTATAAACTGTGCATAATCCGACAACTTGACTGCAGTAATCTTTTCTCTCCACCCATCACCAATAAATCAGCCTTTACCTCTGCTTTTTGGCAAAGCCTTATCTTTTAACCTTGAACACTGCTTCATCTGCTTGTGCTTTGACACCCGCAGAACCAGTCTCACTATCCGCTCCTGGCGCTACACTCAACACCTCAGTTTCCCGCTCGTCTACCATTTCTGGTAACGCTTCTGCTCTAGCTGTTGCTATCTCTGCTCGTTTCTTGCGCCAATTATCCAAAAAACTACCAGATTCCGATTTACTATTAGTACTCTCTGGAGCACTCACAGCACTTTTGGACTTTTCCGCCGTCCTCCAACGTTCCTGAATCTCATGTTCCACCTCAGCTCGAGTACGGCCAAACTTCGTCGCCAAAAACACCTTCATTGTCTCCATCAACTCTGGATTCGCTTCCCCCATCGGTGGCAAAAGTTTCATGGTAAACGGCGCACTCGGGATGTTATACATCATTACTGTCGCAATCGCCTGATAATTTCCTTGCTTATGTAAATCTTCCGCATTAAATACCGGAGCAAACGCCTTCTCCATCAATTCTGCGTCCGTCACGCCAAGACGTCCCGACATAATCGTACCCACATTGCCCAGAATCCCCTCCCGAATCTTATCGGTAAGCTGTGTCATGAACTGGTTCGCCAGGAACAGGTTCAATCGGTATTTCCGAGCCTCGGAAAGAATACTCTCGAAGCTCTCTGTGGCAAAGTTTTGAAACTCATCCACAAACAAACAAAAATCTTTCCGCTCGTCTTCGGGTATGTCTGCCCGGCTCATTGCTGCCTGCTGGAATTTCATCACCAAAATCATACCAAGTAATTGCGAATTTATATCTCCTAGACGCCCTTTTGACAAATTCACCAAAAAGATTTTCTTGCTATCCATAATTTCACGAATATTGAAACCGCTCTTACGCTGCCCCAAAATATTACGCATGATAGTATTACTCAGGAATGGCCCCCACTTGGACGAGAACCAGGTAATCACCTCGCCAGCATCATTACTCTTCTGGGAAGCTGGAAACTCCTTAGTCCAATAATCATACACCGATTTATCTGTCACATATTGCAACTTCTCTTTTACGAATGCTGGATCGGTAAAACATTGCGGTATATCAATGAACGTAGCTCCATTTGGGTCACTCATTAAAAGCAATGCTGCATTCCGGAACATATGTTGCCCACGCGGCCCAAAAAACCCCTGATTATTTGGGTCAAACAAGCTCTGCAGCATATTAATCCCCTCTTGAACAATGAAGTCCTTCTGATCAGGCGAAGTAAACTCAAACATATTCATCCCAATCGGATGTTCAATATCCGCTGGATCAAAATATACGATATCATCAATCCGATCTTCTGGCACCTTAGAAAGCAAAAGTTCCACTGCATCACCATGTGGATCAATAAATGCAAAGCCTCGACCCTCCACCATATCCTGATAAGCCACATTTGTTAGCAAAACCGACTTACCCATACCAGTCGAACCAATCACATAGGTATGGCGACGGCGATCGTTCTCTGAAAGTCGAATTTCTTTTTGCACCCCGCGAAACTCGTTCACCCCCAAAAGCACACCATCTGCCACTAACTTCGCTGGACCATCCACTTGTTTGGTGGCCTGTCGCTCCACCTGTGAAGTCGGAATTGCATTCTGTGCCGGCAGATGAAACAACGATGCTAATTCCACACTATTTAATATATTACTATCTGCTCCTTGCGGGAACATCCGAAAAATATAATCCACTGCCAACTTGCGCGCATCTTTTAGTATATCATAGCGAAAACCATTAAAACTCTGTGAATCAAACTGTGCAAATGCTGCTACCACCCCGCCAAGCATAGCCTCAGACCGCTCTTTAGTCTTAGAGCTCGCCACAATTCGTATCAACGTTTCAAAACCAGGATATTTAGTTTTATTTTCAATTGCTGCAATCTCTTCTTGTTGCAAATTCGTGAGCGGGTCTCTCTCGTATTTTTCGTGTTCATCTGGTGGTCGCCAAAACGCCTGAACAAAATCTTTAATCAAAAGCGCAATCCCACCAATCGCCCTTTTGCCAGTTTCAAACACTTTTTTGCCACTTTTTATATTTTGTACCCACTCCTCCGATTTTTTTGTCCAACCACCATCAGTCGGCCTTAGTAAAATTTGTACAGCTATTCCCTCACCCGCCTTTGTTACTGACATGGCATTCAAAATCCCCAAGCTTGCATCTCGCTGACTGTCTTCATAAGTACTAATTGGATACACAAACTCTTTTTTCAGGCTCATTTCCCCACCTGCAACTTGATCCGTTGTTACATCCTTAGAAAAGATACTGTCTGGCTCAATTTCCTCTAACCGCGCTGACGGGTATGCCGAAATCACTGCCTGCTTCACAGTTTCAGTCAACACCGCCGGTACTACTGCATAATATTTAATAAAGCCTTCTGCTGCTATAATTTCAAAAGCCAAATGCCTCTGCCCAAAAACACGACTTTTTAAGCCTTTTGTTACGGTTGAAGCAATTATCGAGTACATCACCTGAGCTTGCGAAAGCGCTTCATTCGTTACGTCACGCTCATCACGCCCTCCACCCTGAATATCATCCGTCGATGGCGGCAAATGAATCAACATCGGGATCATTTTTAGCCCTCGCTCATAGTTCTTCGCTCGCCGCTGCCGACCTAACCGCCAAGCCCAAACCACGCCAATCAACACCCCCACCATCAGCACAATAATAATATATATTACCCAACTCGGCATTTAGCCATTCCCCTTGCCAATCGAATGCGGCACTTCAAAACTCTCCAACATCACATTACCGATTTTTCTATAGGCTTGCTGTAGTTCAAAAGGAGAAAAATGCCCATGATTAATAATTTTATCCACCTCGGCAATCGCACTTTGGGCAATCTTCTCTTGGCTACTGGTTGCAATCTTTGCCTCAAAGTCCCGCTTTGGGTCATCTTCATTGCGTAAATTTTCTTTTGCATCAGCCAAACGCTCCTGTACCTGTAACTCACTCTCTACCCCTACATAATCCGTAGGATTTAAAAGCTCATCTTCGTCACGTAAAATCTCTTGCTTTACCTCACCCCCTAGGCTCTGCAAATTTTCTGAATCACGAACCACACCAAAACTGCTATTCTCTTTGCCAAGTGCAACCTGAGCCTTACCACCTTCCAGCACCTTCCAACCCATTCGTTCAGCCTGTACGTGTGACACTGTTGGCGTCTGCCTCACTTGCGACATCGCCTCAGTCAAACCCTGTTCCTCAGCTCCTGCTACCAAAGCTAAATCAGTCTCACGATTTATTTCGTCCGTCAACTCTTTTGCGCTTACTCTTAGCGTATTTTGCGTTCGACCATTATCCATAAGCTTATTTTAACATAATTAGCCTGTTTTGTTCACAATTTTTAATCATAAACATCAATTATGCCAAGCGCTTGCTCACCAAAAAACACCCTAACAATACAAATAGTACCGTTAGAGCAATCGTCAAAAGACTAATCGAACCCAAAGATTGGGCTAACATCAACATAATTGGACCAAAAGCCAATACAACACCATACAAATAGCTTTTACGCCCCATTTGCTTGCCCAACAACCTAGTAAATATCCGCACTATCCCCACAGACAGACCAAACATAAGTACATAAAATGTTGTAAAAAAGACTAAAACTCCGAGAGGACCAATCCCCGTCGGAGTCGTGAAATTCAGCATTACCAACAAAATCACCGCCGCTAGCAGACTAAGTACTGGAATTAGATGTTTTGGCATAACCATATTATACCATAGCTTCGCCATGGCTACATAACTACGTCAATTCAGAAAAAATAATAACTGACATTCCGCCTAAACCCCTGGCTATACCACAGAACCCCTCTTTCTGTAAACCCCCAACACCTCTGTAAACAAGAAATCTGGTGAGAATGGGTGAGTTATCTGGCGTAAAAAATACTATTACTTTGGGCCACAACTCGCCCCATCCTCATTATTTTGACCGCTCCACTAGTAGTGGGGCATAGTCCTAATTGGCTTGTATTTCTGTTAATTTTAATTGTGTCAATGTACAAACAGATAATATTTACCAATGCGCTTGCAAGTGTTCCCTCGAAATTCCCTCTTATCATCGACTTCTATACTACTATGACATATTTCCATCGCTATATCGGGGTACTTCTCACGGGCGTACCAAAGGTAATCTACAAAGCTACAGCTAAAATCGGCCAGTCAAAGATGCTCTGTTAGCCCCTAGGAGCCTCAAGGCTACCCTAATGGTAGTCTTTCGGTTCCATCGGGGCGATCGTGAGTGATAATCCCTGACAAGTCAGCTAACAGAAGTGTTCCAGAAGGACGACCTCTAAACTAACCCATCATTCCTGTAGATTTGTACAGTAGGATGGTAACGATCACCCCAGTGAAGTCAACGGGGGTTAACCCATCTCCTTCCCAGGTGGCTTGCTGTTTTCTTTTGAAAACTCACCTATGGTGATTCCGCAAGCTTTAGGTAATTCCTAAGAGTGTAATTTATGGCTAGAAATTACCTTTTCGCTTGTGGAATTCGCTTGCTCAGAATATGTTAAATTGCTTTTTTGTAGTTCATGTTTGTGTTCTGTTTTGAACTATCTTCATCATAGCACGCTTATGCTAATATTTCAATAGTTTTGCCAAAAATTATGTTGTATTTATTACAACATACACCAATTTTAATCTGTTTTTATTTGTATTTTATATGTTGTTAATTAAACAACATATATGCATAATAAAAACTTTTAGCTATCTATTATCGCCGATGGCGTAAACTACAACATTGCAGCTGCTCCTCTTTACTTCGTGCGCAGCGGGTACCTCGCTCCGAACGATGGTAAGTCTTGGCACGCTGGCCAGAACGGCGACTTGTGGGCATCACGTGGAGCTTCCACACGCTATGATGGCGTGACTACTCCTAGCGCGTACAGCCTCGCCTTTAATGTCACTGGTGTGTACCCGTCGAATGGCCCGACTGACCGCTTCTACGGTTTCTCCCTCCGCTGCCTGAGTACTGTATTAGGGATGTGAGAAGAGGTATGATAAGCAATATATTAATTTCCACTGGAAATTACTCCCAAAACAAAAAAATAAGCGAGAAAACTCACTTATTATCTTTGTGGCGGAAGCGAGAGGATTCGAACCTCCGAGACATTGCTGCCCACACGATTTCGAGTCGTGCGCCTTCAACCACTCGGCCACGCTTCCACTATACATTATATCATAGTCTTTGGTGACACAACCGCACTACCATAAAAGAAGCGATCAACAATGTCTTCTTCATTCAAAATTTCTATCATACAACCATAGCACAAGAAAAGACCGGTAACTGCGAGGAAAACCGGTCTTTTGTAGAGTGTGGAGTTATTTTTTGGCTTTTTCAGGCTTCTTGTTAGAAGCACTATGTGTTTATTTTTGGCTCCTGAGTAATATTTTTATTCAGGAACTGTCTCTATTATATTGCCAATAAATGCTTAAGTCAATAGGATTTTGTATAATTTTTTTATAATTTTCTTCAAAGTTTTCCACAGGGAAAATGTTGTAATTTTGTCCACAAAAAAATAGGCTTTTACGGCCTACTAAACCAAACTTGGTGGAGCTGCCGGATACTGCCTCCGGGTCCGAAAAATCTTCATGATACCATTCTACATGCTTAGTTGCTTGTTTCGTCAGCAAAATCCTACAGCTGCAAACAACAAAACTATAGGTGCCCTAATCTATATTGTCGGGCTTGGGTCGATTATTCCCCTCGCCTTATTACCGTAATCTAATAATCCGCAGTCTACGGAAACTCGACTTTGGACCAGCTTAAATTAAAATCTTAAGCAAATGCAGGTGCATAAAGCACATGCTTAGTCGTATTTTTCTGACTTATTTAGATACTTACGTGTATTATTCGACATGCCTGATATCTGTTAATAATCCGTCTAAGCTTTGTCAGCCCCAACTACCAACAGTATAACATATGCATCTTCAGAGTGCAACACCTATAATCATGTAAAAATTACATTTACAGACTCAGAAGCCTATAAATATATTTTTCACAACACTAAGCACAATGAATAATTAATCCAACATGTTATGTAATATTAAAATTACTAAATGCTTATCATTAAAAATTTTAATCATAGCATTTTCAGTAATAATTTTAGTGTTCATACTGTTGTTGTAAAAAATAATAGTACAGATACAATAAACCAATTCCTATCATTTTGGCAATTTTAGTTGTAATAAATGCTAAGACTGTGGTAGTCTTGGGTGCATGATCTCAAAAGTATATTCCGCCATTCCTCAAGGTTATGATGGTCACATAGTAGAAGTTGAAGGTGATGCTAACCGTGGCCTACCAGCTTTTAATATCGTGGGTATGGTAAATAAAACCATTACCGAAGCCCGTGAAAGAGTTCGCTCTGCCCTAGTTAACTCCGGTTTTGACTTTCCTCAGCGCAAAGTCACCATCAGTCTTGCCCCAGCCGAGCTCGCTAAAGACGGATCGCACCTTGATTTACCTATCGCCCTGGCTATTCTCGTGCTTTCTGAACAACTTTTACCCCAAAACCTTGATGGGAGACTTTTCGTGGGTGAACTAGCCTTAGACGGCCTCATACGTCCAGTTAGAGGCATTATTAACCTTGTAGAAGCCGCCAAGCAAGCTGGATACAGAGAAATATACTTACCAAAAGCCAGTCTTGATGAGGCTAAACTCATCACTGGTATTAAAATCTTCGGTGTCACTAATCTGTTAGAGTTATTTTTACATCTCAAAGGGCAAGTTCAGCTCCATCCGGCAACTTGTTGCAAGGTTGTAAATATAACACAAACAGATTCCAAACCACCATATCCTTGTTTAGATGATATCAAGGGTCAATCTTTCGCTAAACGCGCCCTCAGTATAGCTATCGCTGGGCATCATAATCTCTTACTCACTGGTCCACCCGGTACAGGAAAGTCCCTCCTGGCTCAAGCCGCGTCCAACCTCCTACCTCCTCCAACGCCCCTAGAACAAATCGAAATCGCTAAGGTTCATTCCCTTTCTGGTACTCTTATTCAAACCTGCACCCGACCATTTCGTTCGCCCCATCACACCTCCAGCCCAATTGCCATCATTGATGGTGGACATCCAATTTTGCCCGGAGAGGTCTCTTTAGCTCATCATGGGATCCTCTTTCTCGATGAACTCCCAGAGTATCATCGAGACACTCTGGAGGCGCTTCGCCAACCTTTAGAGGATGGGCTCATCACTATCTCTAGAGCAAAACAACGTGCTCGCTATCCTGCCAATTTCATTCTCATCGCTACCATGAACCCCTGTCCATGTGGATATTTTGGCGATCCATATCATCCGTGCACTTGTTCACTCACCCAGATACAGAACTATCAGAAGCGTATCTCTGGTCCTATTTATGACCGTATAGATATGGCAGTTAGCGTAAACCGACTCACCTCCAAAGAACTATTTTGCCCTTTACCAAACGTTGTGGAAAATAATAAAACTGAAGAAAAATCTCTCTCCGAACATAATGCTGTAAAAAATAATATTACAGAAGCCGTACAAAGGCAAAATCGGCGTTACGGACACACTAACTTTTATAATGCTTCATTGAACAGCACCAAAGTCCAACAATATATTAAACTCCATCCTGCAGCCAAAACTCTGCTCCATCAAGCTACAGAACAGTTTGGCCTCTCTACGCGCAGCTATTTCAAAATCATTAAAGTCGCTCAAACTATTGCCGATCTCTCTAGCGAAACAGAGGTGAAACCTGAACACATTTCCGAAGCCCTCTCCTTTCGAGGAGAAAAATTCGAACACTAATTTTATCAAACTGTACAACTTTATAATAACGTTGTTAAAAATACTAAAACTCCTTAACAAATGCTCGTTCAGTTTACAATTCCACCCAGATAAAATATTGCTTTTTTAGAGAAGACTTGCTATAATAGACACAGTTCAATAAGTAAGCGAAAGGAATCCAACCATTAGTAAAACATCACGCACAAAACTCAACGGTGAAATCCGTTACCCTTCTGTCCGCGTAATTGGTGCTAATGGAGAGCAACTTGGCATTATGTCCAGTCGTGATGCTCAATCCATCGCTCGAGAACAAGGCGTCGACTTAGTTGAAATTGCAGCAGCTGCCGACCCGCCTGTTGTCAAAATCATCGATTGGGGCAAATATCAATACCAAAAGATGAAAGAAGAGGCTAAAAATCGCAAAAAAGCCCGTGAGAAACAGTCCGAGCTTAAAACCATGAAAATTGGCCTCAAGATTAGCGACAACGACCTTAACATTAAAGTCCGCAAAATCCGCAGCTTTTTGGAAGATGGTGATCGTGTCAAAATCATGGTTATCTTCCGTGGTCGTGAAATGGCGCACAAAGAACTAGGCCAAGAAATGGTCGACAAAATTCTTCAGCGCATTTCCGAGGAAATCGAAGTTGTGGTTGAGGGGAAACCTCAATTTGCAGGACGCAACCTGTCTATTAGTGTTCGTCGGAAATAGTTTACGCAAAACAAATTATATCCTACGATTTGATAATAGAAATTACTGACACCGGTACAGAAGAAGTATTTCCTACTTTCATGGCCTGTCAGTCGCACCTCGTAATATTAAATAATTAGCACTCATTATTACACAGTGCTAAAGCTAAAAAGGAAAATTATGCCAAAGTTAAAAACGCACAAAGGTACTGCCAAACGCGTCAAAATCACTGGTTCGGGCAAATTGGCTCGTGAGCGCGCCTATGGCAATCATATCTTGGCCAAAAAATCCAAGGCTAGGAAGCGCAACATGAAAACTGCTGCCTTCGTCAACGGTAAAATCAAGAAAAACGTTAAAACTGCATTGGGAGTTTAAGCATGAGAGTTAAACGTGGTGTGCCTGCAAGGGCTAAACATAAGAAAATTTTGAATGCTGCCAAAGGGATGCAACATTACCGCACCCGCAGTTTTCGTCTTGCCAAACAAGGAGTTATTAAATCTCTACGCTATAGTTACCGTGATCGTCGCAACCGTAAGCGCGACTTGCGTGCGCTCTGGATTACTCGCATCAATAACGCTTCCCGCGAACTTGGGATTTCCTACTCACAACTAATGGCCGGGTTAAAGCAAAACGGTACTACGATTGACCGTAAAATGCTGGCTGAACTAGCTGTTAACCAACCAAAAGCTTTTGAAGCCATCGTCAAAACTGTAAAGGAGACTAAATAATGGCAGTCTGTGAAATTAGCGGCAAAGGCAAAATGTATGGACATAATGTTTCGTTCTCCCAACACAAGACCCGCAAAGTATTCAAACCTAATGTCCAAAAGAAAACTTTGATCGTAGACGGGAAAAAAGTTAAAGTCAACGTGGCTACTTCTACCCTTCGCACTCTCAAGAAAAAGGGATTAATCAAATAATTCTACATATACTACAAAAACATCACCCCTTATGGGGTGATGTTTTTGAGTCGTCAATAAGCCGGGTTTTGTAACTCTCCCTCGCGGAAGAATCGGCAACCATCTATCTAGACCAAAGATTGCTCCATGGCTCTAGCGGTAAGCGTGCATCCTCGGATCAAGGTTTAATAGCACTCCTTGCAGCTGGTAGGGTTTGCCTCCAGCCCATGTCACCATGAGCTGCTGTGGGCTCTTACCCCACTCTTTTCACCTTTACCCGGCACCCTAGAACCGTCAAGATCGTGGTTTTATTCTCTCGTAGCGCGCCTTCATCGGCGAGCAAGAGAGAAAAAACTGCGAGATTGGCGATTATAGGATGTCGGGAAGTTTTGTTTCTGTGGTACTTTCCCTATTCTTACGAACGGTCGCCGTTAGCGACTACCGTACCCTGTGCTGCCCGGACTTTCCTCTTGGTAAACCAAGCGGTTGCCTCTCAGACTCCTCTCAATTCTAACATAAAATGCTTGCAAAATCCAGAAAGACTTCTATTCCGCAAAATGCCGATCAATCGCCGCCTTAGCTTCCGCATCTGCATCAGAATTCTGCTCACGCGCCACATGCGTAAAAGCGCAAGCCTCAAAATTCTCTAGTAGCCCTCGAATATCGTCGTAAATCGGTAAAATATCACGATTTTTTACTTTATAGATTCCGTTCAACTGATTCACCAACATCAAATTATCACTCACAAATCGCACTGACTTCAAGCCAAGCTCAATTGCCTGCTCGCAACCCTCTTTCATTGCATAATATTCTGCCACCCGCGAGGTTGCAAAACCAATAAATTCCCCACCTTGAGCCAAAATTTCCCCATTCGCCCCCACCACCTTATATCCAATCCCAGACGGACCAGGGTTACCCTTGCTACTACCATCCACATATACTGTCGCACTATTAGCTACTTCCTTATAGTTGTCTCGTGTCTTACCACGTCCTTCCATCTCTAGCACAATCATGCTGGCTTCGTCCAAACAGTAGTTCCCCATTTCCTCTGGCTTAATATATTTATATGCCGAATAACGCTCACGCGGATGCAACTTTGTCTCTGTATTAAGCGCGATAAAGTACACAATATATAAATTACTTAACTGGCTTGAGCCCTGCGGCGCCATAAAAGTCACTACATCATGCAGTTTCGTATGTTTAGTTACCTCTACACCGAGATACTCTTCCAAAGTACGCTCCATTGCCTCCTCAGGCTGCTCACCAAACTTGATTTTACCTGTAGGCAGCTCCCAAGTTGGCATACCATCCACACGTCCTTGAGCTTTCTTCATAATTAAAACATTACGCTCATCCTGGACAATCCCCACTACCCGAATTCTTTGTTTCACTTTTCTTCATCCACCTTTTCTTCAATTGGTACTCTTAGGAACATTCTTAACTACTATGTGAGGAAAGGTTGAGGAATACAAAGAGGTGGTATATACCGCAACTACATACCGCAAATCCTGACGCCGCAATAGTGGTTAAGAATGTTCCTAAAACCCTGGAGCGATGTTTTCCCTGTATTATATACAAGGTGGGTAAATTCTTATGCACATTTCCACGGAAATATACCACGAAATCCCTTAAACATGATTATTCAGGAAAATCATGCCGCCACCAGGGTTACTTCCATTGTAACATACCCTTTCTCAATTTAGCAAATTCTCCCTTTGTTTCTTTCACTCAATCAATATTTGTATTTTTTACAACATTAATGACAGGATAAATATAGGTAGGAGGTAGATGTAACTAAAGGTCGAATACCAATAGTGGTTTGAAGGTGAGGAAAGGTGAGTATGAATAAAGTCACTTTGTCCTTGATTCTTCAAAATGGAGATATTGAAACAAAAGTTACTCTCAGCCGTAAGACCAAGAGCAACTAAAACTTAAATTATGCCTCCATTCTAACGCTAAAAGCTTATAACGTCAACCTTCTGCTCTTTACTTCGTGCGCAGCGGGATCGTCTATCTAGCGGGTACTGCTGGTACTTTCAGGTACGCTGGCCTCTATGCTGACTATTGGTCGTCGCGCGGTTCTGCTGCTACTAATGCTTACAGCCTCGCATTCCATGCCTCTACGGTGGACCCGTCGAGCGGCCCGTACATGCGTTGGCATGGTTTCCCCCTCCGCTGCCTGAGTACTGTATTAGGGATGCGAGGAGGAATGAAATAAAACCTGAACAAAATTATACACTGGAGCTAATTGTTACACAACGAACCGGTACTCCAGTTGGACGATCTCCAGGATATGAAAGCCTAAACCCACCATTATTACCAAAGTAAAAGCGATAAGCCGCCGCGGAACTAGCGGAGTTGCGCGAAGGATAACTACCATCGGTATTAATTTGTTGAAGAGTACCTTGATATACGCTGCCTGAACGAGTGAAGGACAAAGGCATAGAAGTAACAGCATTAACAGTAGTTGCTTTATATTTATTTAAAAGATATTGAAAGCTACCACTCACGGTATCGTTTTTTGTTCCAGAAAGTGGCAACTTCCAACCTTTGGGGCAGATACTATCCGTAGCAGCACCACCGTCATTAGTGACACTCTGCCCAGTTCCCGCTGTCAAGGTATTAAACTGATAATAAAATTGCTGCCCTAAATTGCTTGCCGTCAAGCTCCACGACGATAAACCATTATTATTTTGATTATTACTAATAGTAGTTCTCGTATTCTCCGTTGGTGTCCAATTCCTCGTCACATCACTATCAGCTGGCGTTAAGGTCATATTGGTGCTTAGATTGAGAGCTAGATTCTCCTGCATCCAGCAATTACCGTCTTTAAGCTTGGCTACTTTATAAGTCTTATTGTCACGAATATCAACAAGCTCCTTAGTAACTTCTAGACTCGTAGTAGCAGCGCAAATTTCTGGAGTCATATCTTGCATATAATAAAGATCCTGTAAACCCATAACCTCCACCGGGTTTGCCACCACAGAGATGAGTACTTCGTTACTATATAAACCAGCTTCCAAATTAGTATCAATTTTAGTTCCAAAAGCCACCTTGTAAGTCTGGTTATCAGAAGAAGTAGTAGTGCTTTTTATCTCCGTGAAAACTTCTGGAATACTATTAAACTGGTTAGATTCAGTTGGAACCTGCTCACCAATATAGTAACCCCAGGTATTGGCTGGAAAATTCGCCAAAGTACTAGCCTTACTAATCGTAGCAATTTTATCCTGACCGCCACGAGTTGAGGTTAAATCGGTACCATTAACACCATTCATTAATATTGCAAAACCATTACGGCTATTGGTAGAAACTTTTAGTTCAGCGACGCTACTGCTATAAGAACCACTAGCCTTTGGCGCTAAGTCAATTGTCACCGTTGGGCTTAGCGATACTGCGAGTACTGGCCGTACTGCCACCCTTGTAATGGTTTTAGCATCCTCAGTAGTAGTCATATCGTCAGCATAAGCTTGATTAGTACTAGGACAAGCTAATGCCGTCAAGGCTAGCCCCACCACTCCAAGACCAGCAATGCCTAGAACTAAGCGTTGCTTAGTTAATTGCTTTTGTTTCCCCATTGATACCTCCGTTTTTAGAGCGCAAAAAGTATAGCATCACTCACCTATGCTTCTCGTAATCTCTAATTAGTTTATTTGGACACCCTGGGGTCACTTATATCATATGTGCAATCTATATCGCCAAACGTATAAGGTCATGTTTGGGTACGCGAAAGAACTATCGCCAGTACAAAAAGCGACACCGCAGGGTGTCTAAACCTTTTCCGAACCAACAGCAAATGCGATTCTAAAAGCGGTGCCGCTTTTATCGTACTTACTGTTGTGTTGCATTGAATTTACTAACCAAAATCAGGCTCGTAAGGTTTAGACACTACTATTATAGCACAGATTTTATAAACGCAAATGGTTTTTAGGAAATTATCTTGCACCTACAACCCAATAGAAAAAGTCCAAAATTCCATTCATAGCCCCACCCATTATCATCGAGAGCCACCCTGGAACCAAAATCACCAATAACATCACCAAGACAATTCCCCAATTCTCCATCCGCGCCATTAGCTCGCGTACTGGATCTGGGGCAATCGCATAAAGCACCCGCGAACCATCCAGCGGCGGAATCGGAATCAAATTAAAAATACCAAAGCCAAGATTAATAAACACAAAATCCGTAAAAATCTCGCCTAAAATTCCACTGGCATACATCCAACCCGTAAAATGCCCCAACAAAAAAGCCAAAAATGCTAAAACAAAATTTGTCAGCGGTCCAGCTATAGCCACTAAGGCCATTCCCCACACACCATGTTTTAGTTTTCGTGTATTAATTGGCACTGGCTTAGCCCCACCAAAAATTGGTCCTCCCGAAAGAAACAATATCAAAGGCATCGCAATTGATAATACTGGATCAAGGTGTTTTAACGGATTCAGAGTTAAACGCCCCTCAGTCTTGGCGGTATCATCACCTAACTTATAAGCCACCACTCCATGCGCCAGTTCATGTAGCATCATTGACAGCAAGATTACCATAAACGCAATGATAATTGTTACAAAATACCCCATTTTACCTCTCCTGTATTAACATCATATATACATTGTCCATACAAACCGCATACAGTGTATTGCATCTAGGCCAAAGCTACTACATCTAGGGTTGCTGGCAATGATTCCAAACTCTTCACTTTCAATTTCTTCTCCGCTCGCGCCGCTACCTTCAAATCCATCACCATACCATCAATATTGCCCATCGCTACCACTACTTTTGGCTCTATCTCGCGCACTGCTCGCACCGAACTAGTACACAATACATCAGAAATCCCCAGCTCATCCAACGCCAGAGCATCATCAACTGCACCAATAATACCCACGTGCACGTTATTCATTACCGCATCATAAATCGTCTTGCCATCTTTCACTGCAATCCCACGAATCGCCACCTCACCAATCTCAAACTCCCCTGGACCAACAATCTTCCCCACTTCTAGATTCGCGTCAATAGTCTCATTCGCTAAATCAAACTTAATCGAGGTTGTCTTCGTGTTAAGTACAATAATATCCTGATCTTTGCTTTCAATCTCAAACATTTTCCTCCTTTAACATATATGGTTATTCTGGATGTACCAGCTTCTCTGGATCATATAATTCCGCAATTTCCATTTCCAGAACCTCAGCAATAAACTTGTCCCGCACGCTCCGTCGATACAAATAATCATCTCGACTCATAATCACATAATTCAGTGGTCTCCCCTGACGCTTCTCTACTACCTCTGCCCAACGCGTCAATTTCTTAGTCCGATCATCACCTACAATCAACAAGTCCAAACCATCTTGCCCCGGAAAGCGATTCACCACAATCAGAGCCTTAAGATATTTCTCCACCGGACGAATCAGCTCTTCCCAATTATTGCTCCTCCTCAGTACCCGATGCACCTCAATTGTGTTATTACTACCTGGAACTGGACGATGTGGCGAAAAAATCTCCTGAAACGCATGCGCATATGGACTTTTCATATTAGCCGAATAATAAACCTTGTTATCGTAAGTATCACTCTTCACGATACCAATCCCCTCAAGGTTAATCAGCTCACGTCGCACTGAGTTAATCTGTTCCTCTATCACGCGCGTAATCTCACGCACATAATATGATTTAGAAGTGTTTGAGAAGAAGAGCTCCAGTAACTTTGCCCGAGTTTTTGAGCCAAATAATTTTTCAATCGGAACGCTATCTTCTTTGCTCATCTTGTATACATTTTAACACATAAGGCTTAACTTCGGCAAGTGGCAACCAGATAATATTTTTGTTCCGTTTGAACCAAGTTAACTGTCTTTTTGCTAAATGCCAATCGTCTAGAACAAATAATTTTTTCGCCTCTTCCAAATTGTACTCACCTTGCAAATAACCCCAAGCAAACTGATAAATATTACTCTTCATTGCTTGAGTATTCCAATTATACAGTTCTACAAGTCGTCTTGTTTCTTCATAAAGCTCATCATTAAATAATTTATCCGCCCGCTGCTTAATGCGTTCACGTAATTGTTCAGGAGACCATTTAATTCCTATGGTTAAATAATTTGTACACATTTCTTTGCGGTCACTTTGATCCAGCTTCTTCTGTTCAGAAAACCCATAATCATACACCAAGGCATCAATATATAACCCTGTACCCCCCACTACCATTGGTAATTTTCCTCGTTCTCTAATCTCGGAAATCTTTTGTTCAGCAAAAGATTTCCAATCTGCCACCGTAAAACGCTCACCTGGCTCCACTATACTAATACCATGGTGTGGCACGCCAGCCTGCTCCTCTAGCGTGGGCGCCGCCGTACCAAGTTCCATTCCTTGATAAATTGCCCGGGAATCTGCCGAGATAATTTCTGCACCACTCACCCCAGCGAAACTACCACCATTCTCCCGTGCTAAGCATTCAATTTCCTGGGCAATCTCTATTGACACACCCGTCTTACCGCTAGCAGTTGCCCCCAAAATCACTATAGTTTTATCAAACTTAGCGACTTCATTAGAATGAGTGATTATACTTCACTCCTTGCCACTAGCCAGCCGACCAACTCGTCTAACCCAACTTTCTCTTCTCCATCCCGAGTGCGCACACTCACTTCACGTGCCTCAGCATCTTTCTCACCCACAATCAATACGACCGGAATTTTCATCGCCGTAGCCCGTTTAATCTTCTTGCCTAGGCTATCGTCGGTACGATCAATCTCAAATCTAAGCTGGTTATTCTTGATTGGTTCGTCTAACACTACACCACGTAGTGCTTTCTCTACCTCTTTTACATAAGCCTCAGCCTTATCGTTCACCGTCAAAACCCGCACCTGCTCTGGCGCGCACCAGAGTGGAAACCATCCAGCCGTATGCTCAATAAAGATACTCATAAAGCGTTCGATTGCACCAAGCAACGCACAGTGAATCATAATTGGCGTCTTCTTGCCACCATCAGCATCAGTATATTCCAAACCAAACCGCGTTGGCATTGCATAATCCAATTGTACCGTGGCTAACTGCCATTCCCGACCTAAGGCATCTACTGCCATAAAATCCATCTTGGGACCATACATTGCAGCCTCACCAACCCCTACAAAATATTCCATCTCAAACTTCTTCGCCATACGCTCAATTGCCGTTTGAGCCTTTTCCCACATCTCTGCATCGCCGATATAGCCATCACCATCATCACGAAAACTCAAACGCAAAGTCAACTTCATCCCGACCTTAGCGTACAAGTCCTTAGCGCTCTCGATCAACTCGCCAAACACCCCCTCTACCTGATCTTCCGTACAGAACACATGAGAATCATCCTGCGTAATCGCTCGCACTCTAGAAAGACCACCTAGTTCCCCCTTGCGTTCATCACGATATACCATCGTAGTCTCCAGATATTTCACTGGCAATTCTTTATATGAACGCGGCGCACTAGCAAAAATTTGACTATGATGAGGACAATTCACTGGTTTGAGAGCCAGCTCATCGCCACTTTCTTGACTAATAAACTTAAGCAATTCTGGAAATTTCTGATAATGTCCACTAGTTTTATATAAATCAACTGTAGCAATGTGCGGAATACATACCTTGCGATAACCACAACGCACTCGATAGCCCTGTGCCAATTCATTCAACATATCACGCAAAATCGTCCCTCGTGGCGTAAAAAGCGGCAATCCAGACCCTACCAAATCCGAAAAACAAAACAAATCCAGTTCCTTGCCTAATTTACGATGGTCACGCTTTTTGGCTTCTTCTTGCTGTTCTAAATACGCCTCTAACTCCTCTTGAGTAGCAAAAGCCAAGCCATAAAGCCGAGTCAGCATTTCGCGTTTCTCATCGCCTCGCCAATACGCCCCAGCAATTCTGTCCAATTTCCAGGCGCCAATTTCTTTCAGATTCTCAACATGTGAACCTTTACAGAGGTCGGCAAACAACACCTCGCCGTTTTTTGGATCCACCAAATCGTAAAAAGTAATCGTCTCACCCTCAGGTAACTCGCTAATCAACTCTTCTTTATAAACCTGTTTATTTTCCTTCGCCCAAGCCAACGCTTCATCTCGCGACACTTCACGCGCCCGCATCTCACAGCCCCGTGCGATAATTCCTCGCATTTTCTTCTCAATCTTAGGCAAATCAGCATCAGAAACTTTGCTCTCACCAAAATCAATGTCATAATAAAAGCCATTTTCAATTGCTGGACCAATACCAAAAGTTGTTGTCGGATAAAGCTCCCGCACCGCCGCAGCCATCACATGACTGAGACTATGGCGCATTTTTTCAACTTGCAGATTCTCCGCTTCCATAGCTTCATCCTTTCTTGAGGTTATTTTATCTTTACATTATACCATGCTTCACAGAAAATCGAACTTGTAAACGCGTTACAAGTTCGAACACATTTTTCCTCAATAAAAAAGCAAAAACGAGGCTTAATTACCTGCCTCGTTTGCTTTGAATCAACTAAAAAGAACTGAGATGCCTTCTGTAAGCAGTGACTGCTTACAGAAACCTAGGTTTCTGTTGGTCCGCCAAAACCCGTCACCAAATAGGAATAATCTTTTGCTGTCAACGGATTAATAAAATTGGGGTCAGTCAACTTTACATCATACTGAAAAGCATAGACATGCAACAGCATAGTTATATTCTCCCGCAACACCCAGAGCAAAGGTTGCGCTTCAGGCCATTTGTATTTCGCCCTCTTTAGCACCGGCATCCTCAAAATGTCTGACTCCACCACATTTTTCCGAATCTTATCTGGAGAAAAAGTTGCCTGCATGGTTGCAAGATTATAATACATGTCTATGCACTTACAAATTACCGAGTTTAAATCTTCCAACAGCTCATTGGCATACCGCCTTTTCTGTTCGAATTTAGTTTCACCCGGGAACTTATCTGCAATCGTCATATACTTCACCCCATGCTTCACATCATCACTAAATGGCAAACTTTCCACCGGTATATCCGATTCCTCCGGCACATCATGAAGTAAAATCGTGGCAATCGTCACATCGGTTATACATGTACAAAATTTACGCAGCGACAATGCATAGCACGCCATGGCTAAGGGATGAACCTCATACCTCTGGCCGTCATTCCGAAACTGCCCCTCATGCATCTTGCGCATATAAGGCAAAGCTCGTATGCTCTCACTCATATTTGCTCCGCCCACCGTTCCTTGAACATAAAGATACATTTTGTCTGCCGAAAAAAGCCTGCCATAATAACCTTCGTTTAGTGTATTTGGCATCATAAACACCATCTCCTCTCTTAAAGAGCTCCCGCCCCGATTTTACTCTATTGTATCACAAGCCAAAAGATCAAAACTCACATCAAAACATCTATGCCTTGATCTGCCTCCGCTTTTTATGACGCGATCGCCGTCGTCTAGCCAATTTTTCCGCATGATAAGCCTGAATATATCCCACGGTTGCTGCCAGAAAAATAATCCCTTCAGACAAAATCCCCGCCACTGAGAAAATAAATCCGTTATACAACATCCAACACAGCGCCACTGGTATACCCAAAAATTTATACACCTTAGTACTATTCTGCCAAATCGAAATCTCATACAAAACCGTTGCCGCCACTGAAAGTAGACTTAACGGGCCATCATATGTCAAAACTGCCAATACGGCAATTGCTGCCAAAACCACCCCTAAAGCTATAAAATCTCGTAGTCCAAGCTTATGATTCTTCCCTCGACGGCTCTCATCGTATAAATAATAGAAATTTGCCAACAAAATCACTACCGACATCGCCAAACCCAAATCCGCTCCCAGCAAAATATAGGCCACAATCCCCGCCAACATCGAAAATGTGTCCAAGATCACCACTAATTTGCGTTTCTTGGCAAAGTAGGTTGTACCTAGTAGCACGTACTCTATAACCGTAAAAATCTGTGACCAAATATACGTCCAAGTGATATTCATAAGCATTATTATACTGCAAAACTCCACAAAATCATAAAAACAACCCCATTACTATTGACATTTTTAGAAATATATGATACAATGGAACTATACGCTTAGGTTTTGCCAAAGAAATTAAAGGAGGTGTAATAAATGGCAAATTTTCAACAAAGCGAACGAACCTTAAAAATGAAGGAGAATTTTATTGAACTTCATAATCAAGGTTTAGACATCAAAGAAATTGCTGAACGTTTTAATCTCAACCTGACTACGATTTATCATTCTCTGAATGAAATCGCTGAAAAAGCTGGGGTTTCACGCGAGTCTCTCTTGCAGCGCCCCCATGGGCCGCACTTGGGCTACAAACGCCGGGATTATCAGGCTCTAGCCACTCTCAATTCAGACGAATATCAGGCCCACATCAAATCTACACTAGCTGAATTCGACCAAACTATTGCTACTGTCGATCAATACATCAGTATCCAGCAAAACATCCAACCACAGGAGGGAGAAGAATGTTAAAAATCACTCAGCACGATATCAAAATCTACATCAAGCACAATCTCGGTTTTGACCAAATTTGCGAAAAACATCAATGCAGCAAAGAAGAGCTCATACGCGCTATCAACAATATTTACGAAAGTAGTAATGCTGCAAAGACCATCAAAGGCATTCAACGTAATACTAAGCAAATTGAGAAGAGCCTCAGAAAGACCAATAAGCCTGCCCGTGAGATGCGAGCGCTTGAAGAATCGCATCTCACTCCTCTGGAGGAGTGTACCCAGGCCATTGACGCCGAAAGTTTCTTACAAAGTCTCAAAAACCAGGAAGTCAACCTTAGTGAAGATGTTATCAAGCTCGAATCAGAACATAAGTCATTGATAAAACAGCATCGTTCTAATCTCAAGCTACTTCTCGGCATTCGTCAACGCATGGATAACATACGCAAGGAATTTCAATCTGTTGCAAACGAATACGAAGCCCTTACAACCAGCAACAATGAGCTGGTAGACCGTATCAATACGGTAACAGAACAGCAGATTCAACAAAACGAAAATCTGCAAAACCTGCGTCAACAAATCCAATCCCTGGAGACCATTACACTCTGCATCTACACAGATGGTCGCATAGAGTTATTGGATGATGACAAAGTGCAATTGGACGACAGCGGTAAGGAAAAATTCTATCATGAACTCATTTCCGAAGAATCAAATCAGTGCCAAGACTTACGCCTGCGCGACATCAAGACTATCGCTCGCCTCAAGGCCATTGTTGCTAATTCCGCTCGTCAGGTTGAAGTACTCTTTGATGATAATGCTCTCGAGTCCTATTATACTGCTTCCAATTAAGTTCTCTTTCTTGGGCTGCCCTCACCGGCAGCCTTTTTTACATCCCGAATATTGTAATCAAAACGAGTGACAGCAAGTATTGACACAGCCCTTGTTTGTGCGAGAATGGGATTATTATTGGTTTGTTAGCGCCTGTTACGGGCGCTAACTTTTTTGTTTCGCTTCTTGATGGTGCTAATCCTTAATTTAGGACAAAGACTAACTTCCAGGCGCAAGCGCCAAAGTTCCACTACCCTTGTAAAGCAAATACAAGTTCAAGGCTTCGTGCGCAGCGGGGGCCTCGCTCCGGACGCTGGTAAGTCTTGGAACCCTGGCCAGGACGGCTATGATTGGTCGTCACGAGCGTCCTCTACGCGCTACGATGGCGCGGCTATCCCTAGCGCTTACTACCTCGGCTTTAATGCTACTGGCGTGTACCCATCGTCTGGCCCGTTTAACCGCTACCTCGGTTTCTCCCTCCGCTGCCTGAGTACTGTATTAGGGATGTGAGGAGATAAGTGTTGCAAAATTCCCCACTCTACTAATTCTATGTTATAATGTCCCTATGGGTCGCTAGCTCAGTTGGCTAGAGCATCTCGTTTACACCGAGAGGGTCGGGGGTTCGAGTCCCTCGCGACCCACCATAACAAGAAATCAAACTTCCTTATCCTGCATAGACCAGATAAGGAAGTTTTTTGTTGACGTTAATTAATCTTCTTAGTCTGATGGTAAACTCGCCCACACTCCTTGCAAGTTATCCTTAAATCATAATCCACAACCTTCTTATCCAAAATCGTAATTAATGGGTCACTCGTCTTCGGACAACAAAACCGGTTTTTAATCACAACCAGCTCATCATCACACCCCTTCCCTTCCTTACTATCCGCAAAATCTATCAACACACTACCCTCACGCCCACAATTACACCTATATTTCAAATCTACTCTATCATAAGTTGAATAACACAGATAACCAATATTCTCATTACACCCCTCACAGTACATCCAGCCACCATAATTAGTTGCCAATCGCGTATTATCTAGTTTTTTAGTTTTAACTATTCTTGCCATATCTTATTCCTTGACTCTATTATAACTCACTTCACATATTTTGCGACACTCTCGTGTCCTGTCAATCTTGCAAAAAACATGTTTCATTTCATTCTATAAATTGACATGAGAAAGTTTGAGTGTTATAATTAACAGTATTAATATATCATCAGGAGGGTTAACGTATCTCTTGTGGACTTCACTTGGGTTGAAATCCACTCTAAGGCTATCAGCGACTGATAGCCTTTTGCTTTTTGAATAATCTTTAGGAGATAAACTCTTTACATTTTTCCAGTAATCAGGTATAATCGTACAAAGTAAGTCAAATTATCAATTAATCTAAGGAAAACTCAATGCCGATTATCAAATCTGCGAAAAAAGCTGCCCGCCAGGCAGAAAAGCGTACCGCTAATAACCAGCAAATCAAAAAGGACATCAAAACCGCTCTCAAGACTTTCAAATCCGAGCCAACTGCCGAAAACATGTTCAAAGCTCAATCTGAGTATGACAAGGCTGTCAAAAAAGGTCTTCTCAAGAAAAATACCGCTTCTCGTCGCAAAGCTTCCCTAGCTAAAATTGCTAAAGCCGCTGGAGTTAAACCAGTCGCCAAAGCCGCTTAATTTAGATTTGCGACGCTCTTAGCAAAAACGACTTCACTAGTAGCCACGGCTCTACGGAAGTCGTTTTCATTTGCATATCAAGCACAGATAATTCTTTCAGTAAACGCTTCTCTTTAGTTCCCGCCTGATATTCCATTTTTTTGATTGCCTGCGTCACCAAAAGTCCAAAAAACATGTATGGATCTTGCTCTAGCTCAATCTTCTCTACCATCTTCACCGCTTGGGGACCATTTCTCAAAGCCATGTCCAAAATATTAAACACCACATTGGCATCCGGATTCTTCATAGCCAAAAATTCCTGCATCATCACCCCAGCTGCTTTCATAGCCTTATACACTACCGAACGCTTATCAACTTTGCTCTCCCAAATTACAATATCGTGCTCGGTTGCGAGATAATCAGGAATTTTCTCCCAAACTTCCTTATTTTCACTTAACTCTTTTAATAAAATCTGCCGCTTTTCAGTGCCAAACAACGAAGTTCCCAAAAAAATACTTGGCAAATCTGCTACCGTCAAATTCTCACCTTCAAACACCTCATAATCGGTGCCTAACGCGCGTTTTACGGCCTTTTCCGCTTCAAGACGGTTCTCACCCGAAAAAACACTTAGCATAAGGTCTTACGCGCTCTCCGTGGCTCCTAGAGCCATTTTACCACCTTGGCACTTTGGGCAATAATGTGTCCCGCGTCCCGCACACCGTGTTTTTTCAATAATCGTTCCACAGCGGCGACATTTCTGCCCCTCTCGCCGAAACACTTGCGCAAATCTTTCCAGATAATCCCCAGTCGTTCCATCTGGACGAATATAAGTTGCCATCGTAGAACCACCAGACTCAATCGCCGCATCCATAATCTTGCAGGCCCCCTCTAAAATCTTAGTCACCTGACCTGCGTTCAAATTCCCCGCTGGTGTGGCCGGATGCACACTTGCATAAAAAAGTGATTCGTCCGCATAAATATTCCCCAACCCCGCGATCAACTTTTGATTTAGTAATACTGCCTTAATAGGCGACCGCCCATGACGTTGACATTTTTTGTACAGCTCATCTGGTGACATTTCCCAAGGTTCCTTCGCTAGCTCAGAAATAAACTTATCCATCTCCACCTCACAAGTCGGAATAACCTTTACAAATCCAAATTTACGCTGATCGTTAAAAAACAATTTACCCTCTGCAAACACAAAAGTTGCTCGAGTTTGTGAATTCGGCAAATTGTCTGTAAAATTCTTACTCGGATGCCCTGCAGCAAATTGCTCACTATCATCAACCTGACCAACTTTTGCATTCTGCCCCCGCCAAATCAACTGCCCCGTCATACGCAGGTGAATCATCAAGGTATTACCATTATCAAGATCAATCAATAAGGCTTTACCTTTGCGTCGTATATCAACCACCGTTCCTTCATCTACCCCTGTTGTATCACCCTGAAAGCATTTCCCTGGCTCTGGCTTTACCTGTATAATTTTTTTATTCAAAATAAACGGTCTCAAACCCCGTCGTACGGTTTCTACCTCTGGTAACTCTGGCATAATACTGTAATTATAACATACCTCACCGCCATGCTCCTATAGTCGTATAACCTGGGTGTCAATTCGGTAACGAGAATTCTCTTCTAATCCTTTGCTACACGCATCTTTCACATCCCTAATACAGTACTCAGGCAGCGGAGGGAGAAACCATGCCAACGGCTAACATTACGTGATGGATTTACTATAGTATTATTAA
>Ga0137297_10373_pt1 | contig 33992 bp, 30 predicted proteins | sample RamsorincwithD2O_FD_97191 | JGI IMG/M metagenome (GOLD analysis project Ga0137297, IMG submission 97191) | Mouse cecal microbial communities from Vienna, Austria - Mucin amended with D2O | ecosystem: Host-associated > Mammals > Digestive system > Large intestine > Cecum | place: Austria: Vienna...
CTTTTTTTCACCGATTCCGCTCTCTATGGCTCGGGAATAATTAACAATGCGATTTGGGCGCAGGCCTCAGCGTCAGCAAGTGCGTGGTGATGGTTGTTCAAGTCATATCCGCATCGTTTTGCTACTGTGTGTAACTGATGATTGGGTAGTTCTTTGCCGAATACTTTCCTCGAAGTACGGCAAGTGCAATAGAATTTATAATTGGGATAATTCATTCCATACAATTCATGAACCGCCCGGAGACAACCTTCATCGAAAGGACTGTTGTGAGCTACAAGCGGTAACCCCTCTATCAACGGTTTGATTTCAGCCCATACATCGGGAAAATCCTCCGCTTCTATCGTATCGTTGTAATTCAGTCCGTGAATAGCTGTTGTCCATTGCGTGTAATAATTGGGCGCAGGACGGATGAGACGATAGATTTTATTCACAATCTTACCGTCTCTTACAATGACAACACCGACACTGCATACACTGGTACGCTTGCCGTTAGCTGTTTCAAAGTCGATTGCTGCAAAGTCTTTCATTAATCCTATTCTTTTTCATGAAAGAAATATTCTTTCTTTTCGTGATGTCCTTGTGAACAAATTATAAATCGATTGCAAATATAACATTTATTGTGTTGAATAGATTATATTTGTTGCTGTATAATTGCTCTTATGATGTTATATAAAATCCTTTAATCATCGAAGATATGAAAAAGTTGTTTTTATTGGTTTTTGTCTTGTTTGCATGGAATATCTTTGTCAATGCTCAGGATAGTGATGCAAGATATGTTGAAGTAATCGGTTCTTCGGAGATAGAAATTGTTCCGGACGAGATACATTTTCTGATTCAGATAAAGGAATATTGGGAAGAAGAATATACGGGTAAATCAAAGAAAGAGGAAGACTTTCGGACAAAAGTGCCATTGGCTATGATTGAAAAGGATTTGCGCCGGAGTTTACATAAAATCGGAATATCGGATGAGGCTATCCGTACACAAGAAGTGGGAGAATATTGGCGTCAAAGGGGGAAGGAGTTTCTGATAGGCAAACAACTGGATATTCGTCTTACGGATTTCAATCAAATTAATTCCATTATCCGTTGCGTTAATACATGGGGAATTGAGTCCATGCGTATCGGGGAACTGAAACATAAAGATTTGCCTATGTATAGGAGGCAGGGGAAGATTGAAGCACTGAAAGCAGCCCGTGAAAAAGCGTCTGATTTGGTGGAAGCAATGGGACAGCAATTGGGGGAAGTCATTCGTATCATTGAACCTGCCGATAATAACATAAGTCGTTACCTTCCTTTTCAGGCACAGAGCAATGTCAATATGGGGACGGCGACTACCGAACAGTACCGTGTCATTAAGTTGAGATATGAGATGACTGCCCGTTTTGCTATAAAATAAATGCTTGTTAATCAGGCATACCACACTCTTTTTCACTGCTCGTCAAATAGCTGGCAAAATCCTTGCTTATTGAACTGATAATACATTTCGATGCGTTCCGGTATGTCGTTCTCAAGCAATAGGAGTAGTTCTCTTGCAAATTCGTGTTTTGCCATAAATGGAGCTCCGTTGCAGATGGTACCGATGATTTTGCTTTTCTCTATGGCTTGTTTCATAATCGGCACTATTCTCCAATTTGAGTGACAAAAGTAACTCCATTTTCATAAAATCTACCAAAATTACCGAAATATATTTGATTACTAAGGGCAGAGTTGCGGGAATTTTGTTGTTTTTATCATGAATACAGCAAAAAAGTTTGAGTTACGCAAAAAGGCTGCGCATCACTGCACCTATCTTTGTCGAAGAAACAAGGAAACAGGTCAAGTATGGGTTACTTCAACACATTCTTTAGGGTAGAAATTACCAGTACGATTATCCGTTTTTCTGTTTCGCAAAAAAACAAATATAGAGGTAGGACAGTAGCTTCGGGATTATCTGAAATGAGGTCAACCGGAGCTTACTTCTTAACGGTGGCTATTGCTGGTTCGAATCCGGCCTGTTCTACCTCTTTTTTATCAACTAAGGTCAAGGAAGGCTTACTTCAAAAACAGCAGGAATGCACCATTGATTCACAGTCTCCCGATTACCTTACTTAAAAAATACAACGTATGAAAAAAGAGTTATTGAAAGTATCTGTCAGGCAAAATGCAATTTATCTGCCAGCGATAGAAGGAACAGAAAAGCGCGAAGCATTGACTTCGACTACTGTAACATTGGTTGCTCAACTTCGAAAAGTGGGATATAGCTTATCCGAGGAGTTGCTGCATGCTGTCAATCAGTTGCATCCGGCGCAACAGATGGAGATTCTTCAGGTGATGAAGGAGGTATTGGGCGTGACGCTCAATTGGGCTCCATTGGTGAAAGGCTGGGATACACCTACCGGAGAAACAGGATTAGACCATTTGATAACATGGATTGCCAACATCTTCAATAGCCAGAAAGGCGTGAAGCTGCCCTGCGGACACGTGATTCCCGATAATACCTTCCCTTTGGAGCGATACAACGGCTGTCCCTTCTGCGGAACTCCGTTTGAAACGTCCGCTACGGAATACTTCGGACAGGGAAGCAAGCTGAAAGTCCTTGAACTTTGGCGGGAAGAGGAGTTGAATGGTTTCTTCCGCGACCTGCTTGAATCGCATACGGCTCTTGATGCCACGCAAGTGGATAGCTTGAAGATTTTGCTTGGCGAACTTCTGTTGCCGGCAGTTGGAATCAAGATGAAAGAAACTTTGATGCTGGTGATAGATACATTGGTGGAGCAGGACAGGGCACAGGAAGCGCAAATCTATTTCTCCACTCCGAACGATATATTGCGTTATCTGTGGTATAAGAAAACCGGATTCCTGCAAATCATCGAACCTAAGACTATCATCCGTCAGGCAGGTAGAAACAATGCGCATATAACTGCTGTTTTGGATAAAAGCCGTTCGGCTGCTCAGGCGAAGCGTGAGGAACTGAAGTTGAAATACACCCGCCGTGAATGTAAAATGGTAGCCCTCTGGCTGAATAACCTGGAGATGAACGCGGAAAAGGCTTGCGAAATCATGCATCCGAAAAGGGAGATGTGGGTACGTATGATACGTGCGCTGCGTTTGGCGGAATATGCCCGTAAGCCGGGATTCGGGAATTTGAAGGAGTTGATGGATGTATTCTACTGTCAGACATATACGGTTTGGCAGGGAGAGGTGGATCGTTACCGTTTGAAGGCGGATGCCGCACAGACTTTCGCCTTGTTGAAGCAGCGGCCGGGTATGTTTGCACGTTCCTTGTTTGCCAATATGCTTTGGTTCGGACCGGAAGAGACGTTGGCTGCATTCAAGGAAGTCGTTCATTTGTTGCCGGTCCGTCTGGTGGTCACTTTGGGTATGTATGCGGAGAACTACTTTGAGCAAGGACATAAGAGAATGGTGAAACCTTTGGGCGGTAATGCTCATTTGATAGAACCTCACTATTTGGTGGGTCTTTATATGGAAGACCAGTTGAAAGCAATGGTGAAAGATGTGCAGGACTTGTGTAAGGAAGTCGTGACTGCCCGTTTTGCTAACGCGGTGGTCGAGGGAGAGAACAAAAGCATATATATCGACCCTATGTTGTTCCATATCCCGTTGTCTATCGGCGACCGTAGCGAGACGGTTCAGGATACTTCCTGTGCCTTGCAGGGAACACGTTTCCCGGTAGAAGGGGATAAGGTGCGCCTGTTCATGCAGTGGGGAAAAGGGCTTCCGGCACAGCATCTGGATATGGACTTGAGTTGCCACATCACTTTGCCGTCAACAACGGAAGTTTGCTCTTATTTCAACTTGCAGGCTATCGGTGCCAAGCATAGCGGAGATATCCGAAGCATCCCCGACAAGAAAGGTACTGCCGAGTATATCGAACTCGATTTGAATGAACTGAACCGTGTAGGTGCGCAGTATGTGGTTTTCACTTGTAATGCGTATAGCAATGGTGCTATCTCTCCTAATCTGGTAGTCGGTTGGATGAACTCTGCTTATCCGATGAGGATATCAGAGAAGACCGGAGTGGCATACGACCCTTCTTGCGTTCAGCATCAGGTACGTGTTTCCCAAAGTTTGCAGAAAGGACTTGTTTTCGGGGTATTGAAAGTGAAAGAGAGAGAAATCGTTTGGCTGGAAACACCTTTCGGCGGACAGACCATTCTTTCTTTGGATACACAATCTATCAAAAAGTATCTGAATAAATTGGATGCGAAAACCACCGTTGGCGAACTGTTGGTAATCAAAGCACAAGCACAGGGATTGAAGTTGGCTGATACACCGGAAGCGGACGAAGTATATACCCGTGAATGGGCTTTGAATACTGCTGCTGTGACTAAGTTGCTGTTGGGTGATTAATTTCTGCCGGTCAACTAAGTCTTTTCTTCCTAATATTTATAAGTTGTATTACGATAAAGTATAATCCGAGAAGGGAAACTGCGTAAGAGAGGGGCGGGAAGGAATGTGTTTTATGTATGGAAGCTGGAAGAATAAGATTATAATAGGTAATTGTCTTTCTTTTTGCTAACAATTTTGTTCCTTTGTTTGTCTATAAAGAATAGATGCGTATACAAGATAATAGTGATTATTTTTCTAATATCGTATATAAGCAATGAGCTTTTGAGAAATGTTTTGTACTTTTGCAAGCAAATAAATTGAAGCAAGATATGACAGACGAACAATTAGGGCCGATGAAGCTCATATTCAATTACAATGATATATTTTACAGCTTCTTCTACGACGACCTCAGCGGTTGTATACACCGTTCCCGTGAATATGCCATCAATTATGTATATTCGGGTGAGATGATTCTCGACAACGGGACTGAACAGATTCATGTAGGGAAAGGCGAATGTGTCTTTATTCCGCGCGACCATCACATCACGATGTATAAAAAGACAAAGGACGGCGAACGTTACTGTGGCATTTTTCTGATGTTCACACGTCGTTTCTTACGAGAAATGTATAGTAAGTTGGAACAACGCAAAGTTCCTGCAAATATCCCCAAACTCGATTCCGGTGTAATCAAATTGCCTAAAACGGTGGAACTCGCCAGCCTCTTCGCTTCAATGACCCCTTACTTCGATCCGGAAGTGAAACCCAAAGACGATTTCATGAACTTGAAATTGCAGGAGGGGCTGCTTGCGCTGTTGCATATCGACAAGCGATTTGCTCCGACGCTCTTCGATTTCAACGAACCGTGGAAAATCGACATCATGGAGTTCATGAACGAGAACTACATGTATGAGTTTACGATGGAAGAAATGGCGCACTACACAGGACGCAGCCTTGCCACGTTCAAACGCGATTTCAAGAAAATCAGCGATCTGACGCCCGAAAAATGGCTTATACGGAAACGTCTTGAGGTGGCTTACGCCAAAATGAAAGAGGGGGGTAAAAAGGTTGTGGATGTTTATGCCGAGGTGGGATTCAAGAATCCGTCGCACTTCTCGACGGCTTTCAAGAAACAATACGGCATATCGCCGACCGCTGCATTCGTGTAACTCGAACACAACATATTGAACTTTCCAATCTCTAAAAAGCGTACGGATAACCTTTAATCAACACATAAGCAGCGTTGTGGTAACGGAAAGACCATAACGCTGTTTGTATTATATGAGCTTTTGAGAAAATACGGGATTGAGCTTTTGAATAATCTATTTTGAGCTGGACAGTAATGCGTGCTCTGTTTTATCGCTGTACCTTTGCATTATAAAACAGGATGATAACCATATTAAGTAATAGTAGAATGACAACGATGAATCTGACAACCGCAGCCATTACAGCCTTGTTTGGAATAGGACTGCTTGCCGGCTGCACGAACAGTACAACAAATCAAAAAACAAGTGATAATATGAAGACATTGAATTTGACACAGGAATGGGACAAGACCTTTCCGCAGAGCGACAAGGTGAACCACAGCAAAGTAACATTTGTCAACCGTTACGGCATCATGCTGGCGGCCGACATGTATGTACCGAAAGACGCTTCCGGCAAGCTGCCCGCCATTGCTGTCTGCGGACCGTTCGGAGCTGTTAAGGAACAGGCAGCCGGACTTTATGCCCAGATAATGGCCGAACGCGGTTTTCTGACCGTTGCTTTCGACCCCTCTTACACCGGAGAGAGCGGCGGCGAACCCCGTTATGTGGTGTCGCCCGACATTAACACGGAGGATTTTTCTGCCGCTGTCGATTTCCTTGCGACCAATGACAAGGTAGATTCCGAACAAATCGGTATCATCGGCATTTGTGGCTGGGGCGGACTGGCTATCAATGCCGCAGCAGCCGACCCACGCATCAAGGCTACCATCGCTTCGACGATGTACGACATGAGCCGCGTCAGTGCCAACGGCTATTTCGATACCAACGACAACGCCGAAGCCCGCAACGCATTTCGTAAAACATTGGCGGCACAGCGTACCGAGGATTTCCGCAATGGTTTTCCGAAGCCAGGCGGAGGTGTGCCTGATGAATTGCCGGCCGACGCCCCGCAGTTCTTCAAAGACTACCACGCCTACTACAAGACCCCGCGCGGTTATCACAAACGCTCGCTCAACTCCAATCAGGGACGGAATGCGACTGAAGCCATTCCATTCATCAACTTCCCGCTTATGAGCCGTGCGGACGAAATCGAGAATGCCGTACTTATCATTCACGGCGAAAAGGCGCACTCCCGCTACTTCGGCGAAGATGTGTTCAAGAAGCTGAAAGGTGATAATAAGGAATTGATGATTATTTCCGGTGCAAACCATACAGACCTTTATGACAATCTGACCGTCATCCCGTTTGACAAGCTGGAAGCATTTTTCAGATTAAACTTTTAATAATTGGAAACAAAGGATAAGAAAATGTGGATAGCCTATTTCTCCTACGAAGGACACACAAGGGAAATAGCAGAAAGAAATTTATAAATTGTCTATTTTTGCAGAGTGAAAAGACTGAATCATTCTAAAAGATAAAACTAATAAAGTATAGTTATGGTTAAAAAAGTTCTGATAATTTCGTCCAGTCCGCGGAAAGGTGGCAATTCGGATTTGCTTTGTGATGAATTTATGAAAGGTGCTATCGAGACGGGCAATGAAGTGGAGAAGATTTTTCTGAAAGACAAAATGGTTCATCCTTGTACGGGATGTAGTGTTTGCAGTATGTACGGCAAGCCTTGTCCGCAGAAGGATGATGCGGCGGAAATTGTGGAGAAGATGATTGCTGCTGATGTGATTGTAATGGCGACTCCCGTATATTTCTATACAATGTGTGGTCAGATGAAGATTATGATTGACCGTTGCTGCGCACGTTATACGGAGATAACGAACAAGGAGTTTTATTTCATTATTGCGGCGGCAGAGGATAATAAAGCAATGATGGAGCGCACGATAGACGGTTTTCGGGGCTTCCTCGATTGTCTGGAAGGGCCACGGGAAAAAGGAACGGTTTATGGAATCGGTGCCTGGAAGGTAGGGGAGATTAAAGATACTCCGTATATGCAGGAAGCCTACAACATGGGAAAAATGGTGTAATTGTCCCGTTTTATTATAGTGACGCTATCTTATGCGGCCTTTTGAAGGCTAAAAAGCAAAAAACAATTGAAAGGTTGAAAAGTCAAGAATTTTAATTGACTGTATTGTTTGTTCTACCACAGAATTATTATAATTTTGTGGCAGAACTTTTTATTTTGTGTGATTCTTTTGATAACTAAGCATCATGGGCTATACAATAACGACTCTTGTGGAGAATGGTGTCTATGGACGTAAATTGCAGGCAGAACACGGTCTTTCTCGCTATATGGAGACATCGGGACATAGATTACTCTTCGATACGGGAGCGTAGGAATAAAATATATATAATTATTTGACATGAAGAAACTAATAACTTCTTTAGCACTGGCATTGACCGCATTGTCCGGCTATGCCATTACTCCTTTGTGGATGCGTGACGCACGTATTTCACCGGATGGAACGGAGATTGTCTTTTGTTATAAAGGCGATATTTACAAAGTCCCCGCACAGGGTGGGACAGCCGTTCAGTTGACAACACAAGCATCTTATGAAGCTAACCCCGTTTGGTCGCCCGACGGAAAGCAAATTGCATTTGCCAGCGACCGGAATGGGAATTTTGACCTCTTTATCATGCCTGCCGATGGCGGAACCGCTCAAAGGCTGACTTATCATTCCGCTTCGGAGATTCCTTCGGCTTTTACTCCGGACGGAAAGTATGTACTTTTCTCCGCATCTATTCAAGACCCTGCTGGCAGTGCTTTGTTTCCTACCGGAGCAATGACGGAATTGTATAAAGTTCCTGTTGGCGGAGGACGTACCGAGCAAGTGCTCGCTACTCCTGCCGAATGGGTTTGCTTTGATAAATCGGGGAAAAACTTTCTTTATCAAGACCGTAAAGGCTTCGAAGATGAATGGAGAAAACACCATACTTCTTCTATAACCAGAGACGTATGGCTGTATGATACACAATCGGGAAAACATGTCAATCTGACGAACCGGGAAGGGGAAGACCGCAATCCGGTATATGCGCCCGACGGCAATTCTGTCTATTTTCTTAGCGAGCGCAACGGCGGCTCATTCAATGTATATAATTTTTCGCTGAATACTTCGCAAGAGGCAAAAGCGGTAACTGCATTCCGTACGCATCCGGTACGTTTCCTGTCAATCAGCGATAAAGGTACATTGTGCTATACCTATGACGGAGAACTTTATACGCAGGAAGCCAATGCCCGTCCGAAGAAAGTAAACGTCGAACTTGTCCGGGATGATGAAAAGGAGATTGCTTCCCTCAAATTCTCCCAAGGTGCTACTTCCGCTTCCGTATCCCCGGATGGCAAACAGGTTGCTTTCGTTGTGCGCGGCGATGTTTTTGTCACTTCGACGGATTACACTACAACTAAGCAAATCACGAATACTCCGGGAAAAGAAGCCGCTGTGTCCTTTGCACCGGATAACCGGACATTGGTCTATGCCAGCGAACGGACGGGTAACTGGCAACTTTACACTGCCCAAATAGCCCGTAAGGAAGAAGCCAATTTCCCTAATGCAACTCTTATCGAAGAAGAAGTCCTGCTTCCTTCCAAAACGGTGGAACGTGCTTATCCGCAATATTCTCCGGATGGTAAGGAACTGGCTTTTATCGAAGACCGCAAACGCTTAATGGTACTTGACTTAAAAACAAAGAAAGTTCGTCAAGTGACGGATGGTTCTACATGGTATAATACCGGTGGCGGATTTGACTACGAATGGTCGCCGGACGGCAAATGGTTTACCCTCGAATTTATAGGCAACCGTCACGATCCTTATTCGGATGTAGGCATTGTCAGCGCACAGGGAGGGGAGATTACTAATCTGACAAATAGTGGATATATCAGTGGTGCTCCGCGTTGGGTCTTGGACGGAAACGCTATTCTTTTCCAGACTGAACGTTACGGTATGCGTGCGCATGCTTCCTGGGGTTCGCAACAAGATGTGATGCTGGTATTCCTGAATCAGGATGCTTATGATCGCTATCGCCTGAGCAAGGAAGACTTCGAACTGCTCAAAGAATTAGAAAAGGAACAGAAGAAAGCGAAAGAGAAGGAAGGCGACAAGAAGAAAGACGGAAATAAGTCAAAAAAGGATGAGGCTGACGAGGATAAGTCATCCGAAGATAAGGCAGACAAGAAAGATATAGTTGTAGAACTTAACGGCATTGAAGACCGTATTGTCCGTCTGACTCCCAACTCTTCCGATTTAGGCAGTGCCATACTCTCAAAAGACGGGGAGAATCTTTATTACTTCTCAGCTATCGAAGGTGGATATGACCTTTGGAAAATGAATCTTCGTGAAAAAGACACGAAGCGTCTGCACAAACTCAATACCGGTTGGGCATCATTGATGTTGGATAAGAAAGGGGATATTTTCTTGTTGGGAAGCCGGATTATGCAGAAAATGGATGCGAAGTCGGATGCATTGAAATCAATCAGTTATCAGGCTGAAATGAAAATGGATTTGGCTGCCGAGCGTGAGGCGATGTTCGACCATGTGTACAAGCAGCATCAAAAACGTTTCTATAACCTCAATATGCACGGGGTAAACTGGGATGCTATGACTGATGCTTATCGTAAGTTCCTGCCTCATATTGATAACAATTATGACTTTGCAGAATTATTGAGTGAGTGGTTGGGTGAGCTGAATGTTTCACATACCGGAGGACGTTATTCTCCGAGAGGTGGAGGAGATGTGACCTCTAATCTGGGTTTGTTGTTCGATTGGGAGTATCAGGGAAAAGGAATGAAAATCGCTGAGATAGTTGAAAAAGGTCCGTTCGACCATTCCCGTACGAAAGTAAAAGCTGGTTGCATTATTGAAAAGATTAACGGTGAGGAACTGGCTCCAGATAAGGATATTACCGCTTTATTGAATAATAAAGCCGGAAAGAAAACCTTGGTTTCGTTGTATAATCCGCAGAACAAGGAACGTTGGGAAGAAGTGGTAATGCCTATTACTAGTGGAAAGCTTAACGGTTTGTTATACAAACGTTGGGTAAAACAACGTGCGGCAGATGTTGAAAAATGGTCGAAAGGACGTTTGGGGTATGTTCATATTCAGTCGATGGGAGATGATAGCTTCCGTACTGTATACTCGGACATTCTAGGAAAATATAACAACTGCGAAGGTATTGTGATTGACACTCGTTTCAACGGTGGTGGTCGTCTGCATGAAGATATTGAGGTACTTTTCAGCGGTCAGAAATACTTTACGCAGGTAGTGCGTGGACGTGAAGCTTGTGATATGCCGAGCCGTCGCTGGAATAAACCTTCTATCATGTTGCAGTGTGAAGCTAACTATTCCAATGCACACGGAACTCCGTGGGTATACAAACATCAGAAGATAGGTAAGCTGGTAGGTATGCCCGTGCCGGGAACAATGACAAGCGTATCCTGGGAAACATTGCAAGATCCTTCACTGGTCTTCGGTATTCCTATCATCGGTTATCGTTTGCCTGACGGCAGTTATTTGGAAAATACCCAATTGGAACCGGATGTAAAGGTTGCCAATAATCCGGAAACAGTAGTCAAAGGAGAGGATATCCAACTAAAAGTGGCTGTTGATGAACTTCTGAAAGAGATAGACGGTCAGAAGAAGTAAATACAAGGTAGTTATATCTAAAATAAAGAGTCGCTTCTTTGAAAGAATCAATCAGATTCTAACAGAGAAGCGACTTTCTTTTATAGCGACTTTCTTATATTGACCTTTTTATATTCTCTTTTTATATCCCTCTTTTTATAAGGCGTTTATTTTAAATAGATATAGGGCTTACTTCCAGACCGGTAGTAATCTATGAAGGTTTTTTCTAGTCATTATCTTCTGATTCAGGAAACTGACGATATACCCTGTTATGCAAGCAGCAATGAGTGATCCTTCGCGTACTCCCTGAATACCTTGAGTCAGCAGGAGCGAGAGAATCACGGCTAATGTAACCAAAGTGATGTCGAAATAAACTTTGAACTTTCCAAATTCCTTGTTATAATGGCGGGATGCATATTTTACAAATGCTTCTGCGCTCATCATGGCTACTCTTGGTTTCAGCTCAAGCACTACTCCGATAGACTGCACCATGCATCTTTAACTTCTTTCTATTGATTCCCTTTCCATATATTGAAAAGGATATGCAAAGGTCCTGTTTTTTACTCTGAAATAGATTATCTAATTCCATACAGTTTTTGTCATATCCGAAACAAATCGTATTTTTACGTCATAAAATAAAGGTGTAAATGGTGAAATTTCGTATATTTGACAATACACAGTTGTTGAAGGAGCATCCTGAACTTCCTCATTATAAAGAGGAGGTAGTCTGTTTCCGGAGTGAATATAAAGACAGAAGCTATCCCGCGAATGAATGTTATTTCAATCGGGAGCTTTATATGATATTTGTTCTTGAAGGCCGTTCGGAAATTCTACTGAATGGAGAGTTTATTGCGTTCTGCAAGAATTTCATGCACTCGTTACCCGCAATTTCAGGGAAGAACATTTCGTGAGCTTTTATGCGGATAAGCTGGCTATTAGTGAACAATACCTGGCTCGTATTGTACGTCTTGGGACAGGTAAGACTATCAATAGCCTTATTAATGAATTGTTAGTAATGGAGGCGCGTACTTTATTGAGTTCTACTAAATTTACGGTTGGCGAGATTGCAGCTAAATTGGGGTTTAGTGATGCAGCCGGTTTTTGTAAGTTCTTCAAAAGAAATGCGGGACAGACTCCGTTGAACTATCGGAAAGGATTATTGATTTGAATGAAAATGGAAGAGGCTGTCTAAAAAGTCGGTTCTATCCTCATTCTCCTTCCCGAAGGAGGGGAGTTAGAGTTACTGACGACTTTTTAGAGCCTGTTTAAATTTTCCTGAGATTATGTTAGATAGGCTTTACCGACCTGTTTTTATTCGTCACATAGTCTCCGTCATGCTCCTCACAACAACAGAAAATATACTCGAAAGCAACTCTCAAAACTGTGTCGGGCAAAACTCGGAGCAGGCTCTTAATAACCCACTTTTCATTCATTAATAGAAAAGTTCTCTTTCATTAATTGTAAACTTCTTATTATCAGCATGTAAACTTATTTTTCGTTAACCGTAATCTATAAACGCAAGCTTCGTTTATAAAAACAAAGGCTTTGATTATAAAAACAAAGCTTGCAATTATATAATCAAAGCTTGCGTTTATAGTTTGCATCGAATGAAAAGAAAGTTTCCTTCCTGTCCGAAGGAACTTTATACTTAATGGGCGGGAAGTTTTCTATTAATAGCCAAGAGCGCAACTGTTAATACCCCTTCCGCCAACTACAGACGGACGCGACAAGAAGAGCCGGGGTAAGTTGAAATATCAGCTATAAAATTATGACTGAAGAGAATTTAAACAGACTCTATGATGTAAAATATTGTTTTTTATTGTGATTAATGATATGAATATTAAGAATAATCGTTTATTATTTGTAGCTCAATATGCAGCTCCCTATGAGGGCAATTTTATTGCTTCTTTAAAGGCATTGGAAGTAATCTTATACAAAGAATATGGATGTGAGGTAGCTTATGTCTTTCCTAAATTAGCTTCTTCTCAAGCTTGGATGAATGAGTTTAGACTTAAACATAGAACTTTTTTTATTCATGATGATGTACGCTATACTCGTACGGAGTTGGAAAAAATTAGAGATGAATATGTTCCAACACTTGTTCATACTCATTTTGATGGATATGATATGATTGTAAATAAGGTTTTTAAACAAGATGTGAAGCTGGTGTGGCACATGCATAATTCTCTGTCGTATATTAATCATCCTCTGAAAGCTCTGTATCAAATGTGGTGTTTTTTACAGCATTATGGTTTTCAAAGTAAGTATGTGAACATCATATCCGTTAGTGATGAAATGAAAAAATTTGCTGAAAAATGGCAAAAGAGAGCTTTGCATAAAATTGGGTTAATATCACATATTCCTAATGGTATTGACCTTTCAAGGGTAATGAATAGACGTAAATCAAGAGTTTCTAGTGGTAAATTTTGTTTTTTGGCTTTTGGGGGGCGGAATGTTGCTAAGCGAATAGATATATTGTTAACGGCTGGGGAGAAGTTGGCTAAGATAAGAAATGATTTTCAGATTTGTATAACGAAAGGTGTAGATACGGAGGCGGTGGTTAATGCTGTCTTCCGTGGGGGTATTCCGTCATGGGTGATACTAAAAGAACAGACTAAAGATATAGCTTCTCTTTTCAATTCGGTTGATTGTTTTATTAGCAGTAGTGAATATGAAACATTTTCTTATGCGATTTGTGAAGCGTCAGTATTTGGGTTACCTGTTATTCAGAGTGATATAGCAGGAACGATGTGGAATGCTGAAAATCCATCAACATTTTTATTTAAAGTTAATGATGCAGTTGCTTTGTGTAAGCAGATGGATATGCTGATTGATGCAGATAAAAAAGAATTGGAAAAGTCAGTTCGCATTACAATGGAGAATAATAAACGCCACTATTCTTTGGAACAATGGGCTCGTAATGTAATAAGCTTTTATACACAAATATAATGAGTAAAAAACGTTACTTATTTTTATATGGTCCCCTCAATGGTGGCGGTGCAGAGCGGGTGTTGCTTGATATTTTGCGTAATTTCGATTATACAGAAAACGAGGTGCATTTGTGTCTCTTTTGTGGTGGTGGGATTTTAATTGATGAGGTACCAGCAAAAGTTGTGAAGCATGAACTGTGGCCTGGCTATACGTTGGGTTATAAATTGGCTTATCGTGCATCGTTGAAATTTGGTTGGCATGGACTTTTACGTCATCAATTTCATAAAATAATGGATGCCTACGGAAATTTCGATGTTGTTATCAGTTTTCTTGAAGGTATGCCTTTGCGTATTCACTACCTGCTGGATATAAAGAAGGGGAAACAAGTGACATGGGTACATTGCGATTTGTTACGTTTTCCATATACTGATAGTCAATTTCGCGTTGGTGAGCAATTGGCTGCGTACAATAGCATGAATGCTGTGGTGTGTGTGGCACAAGATACCGAACGTGCATTCAAAGAACGATTTCCACAATGTACTACACAAACTCAAGTGATATATAATCCCATCGATATTGCCAAAGTGGAACGGATGGGGAATGAAAAAAATGTTGATAACAAGCGTTTTACAATTGTTATGACTGGTAGACTAACCCCCCCAAAAAAAACAGAGCGCTTTGCGTTGTTGGCAAAACGTTTCAAAGATATAGGGCGTAGTGATATTCTGTTCCAATGGATAGGTGATGGTGAACTGCGCAGTACAATGGAACAGCAGATTCATGACCTTGAAGTAGGGGATATGGTGCAGATATTGGGATTTAAACGGAATCCTTTCCCTTATGTGAAATCTGCTGATATGATGTTCTGTTGTTCTGGTTATGAAGGCTTTTGCTTGGCTATCTGTGAGGCGATGGTACTTGGTGTGCCGGTGGTAAGTACTAAAACGTCAGGTCCGATAGAAATTATAGACAATGACAAATATGGAATATTATGTGACCACGATGAAGAGTCCATGTTCAACGCTGTGCTTACGATGGTAAACGATGCAGACTTGCGTAGACATTATGCTATGGTCGGTAAAGAACGTGTCAAGAAATATGCTGCTGAAGAATGCATGAAGCAGATCTATTTATTGTAATTTGGCATGAAAAAACGAATATTATTCCTTATAAGTAATCTTGAGAGCGGTGGAGTGAGTAAAAGCATGGTGAGTTTGCTCAATACCATTGACAGACAGAAGTATGATGTGGCATTGTGGATAGCATCTCCTCACGGTGTGTTTTTCGCACAAGTACCTAAGGATGTGAAAGTGATTTCCGATAAGCGGATTACAGCACTCATGCAAGGTTTTAACGGGGTTGTCGGCTTGTTAAGACAAGGGTGCTTATTGAGGGCATCCGGTAGTTTGCTTCGTATGGGGGTGTCTAAAGTATCCAAATCATGGGCGGGGCTTCTCCTGGCACGGTTGATGCCTGTCATTGATAAAAGTGAGTATGATTTGATTGTAGATTATAATGGTCAGCAACAGTTATACTATATGGTCAATAAACTGAGAGGAAAGAAAAAAGTTACTTTTTTCCATAGCGACTATTCGCAATGGCCCTATTACTTCATGGCAGATAAAAAATATTTTCCTAAAGTTGATGCGATATTTACTATTTCCCAACATTGTGTGGAGGTGCTGAAAGAGTGGTTTCCTGAACAGGACGATAAGATACATCTGATGGAGAATATCACTTCGCCATTACTTATAAACAAACTGGCAGAAGAATCGTTCGAGAATCCGTGGCCTGCCGGAAGTGTAAAGTTGATAACAGTGGGGCATGTAGTGGATACCAAAGGTTCTCATTGGGCTATTGAAGCGGCGTATATCCTCAAAGAACGTGGGATAAATATACATTGGGTTTTTGTTGGTTCTGTCAGTAATGCTCTTCGATATAATAAAATGATAGAACAATGGAGTCTGCAAGATACTATTACATTTGCCGGAATTATTCCAAATCCATATCCTTATATCAAGTCGGCTGATATATTTGTGCATCCTTCGCAGTTTGAAGGTAAAAGTATCGCTCTTGATGAAGCAAAACTCTTGTGCAAGCCGGTGGTTGTCACAAACTTCTCTACTGTCCATGATCAGTTTAAGGATAAGGTAAATGCTACTATCTGTGAAATGAATCCTGTCGCTATTGCCAATGCTATTGAGACCTTGATTAAAGACAAGGCTTTGTGCGAAAAATACGTTAGTTGTTTGAAAACGCATCAAACAGATAATACATCAGAAATAAGTAAGATTTACGAATTGGTTGATTAATGATGTTCTCATTATATACACTTGACATGTTGGCTCATGTAACTTTTTTTATTGCGCTTGTATATAGCTTACAAATACGTTCAGGGTCGGCAGCGATAAGAAGTAACACTAAGGGGGAGGCATTTATCTTTGCTGTGTTTGTGGCATTTATGCTTGGACTGTATGACATAGGGTATGGATATAGTGCCGATCGTGAGAGATATGCATATTCTTTTCTGCGATATGTGAATTATGATGTAAGCTGGGAAGAAATATTGGCAGAAAGTGAGTGGATGTTTCAGGGTTATCAAAAAGTAACAAGTTTCTTAGGAGAACCACAGTATTGGTTTGTACTAACGGCGTTAATTTATGTATTCAATAATTATATTGTAGCCAAGAGACTAGCCCCGAAAAGTATTTTTTTGCTGTTGTTGGCAATGCTTGGAGCTTTTTGTTTTAGAGGATATGGCGTTAATACAATTCGTGCAGGGTTGGCTCTTTCTTTTGTTTTGGTCGGATTGACATATTATAGAAATATTTGGAAAGTTCTTGTATTCTTTTTCATTGCTTACCACATTCATCACTCGACAGCTATTCCAATTGCCGCGTTTTTGGTGGCAAGATACTATAATAGACCTAAGTTTTTTTATTATTTCTGGTTCCTATGTATAGTATTAAGTGCAGCTATGGGAGGATTCTTCACAGGTCTTTTTTCGTCATGGGGGAATGAATTTGATTCGCGTACGAGCTATTTGACAACTGTTGAAACTCATTACAATGTAGGTTTTAGAATCGATTTTGTTTTATATAGCTGCTTGCCTATTATTATAGGATATATCTATCAAAATAGGCTATATTATAAAAATGAATTTTATTCATTGATCCATAGTACATATATCATAGCCAATGCCTTTTGGGTTTTGGTGATTCGCGCCAATTTCTCTGACCGATTCGCATATCTTTCTTGGTTTATGTATGCATTGGTTATGATGTATCCGTTGTTGGAAAATCCTGAACATTTTAAAAATGTACGTGATAAGGTCTTTTGGACTTTGTTGGGAATAAATTTATTTACCTATTTTATGTTTTGGCGATGATAACAGTTTTTACTCCTACGTACAACAGAGCACATTTGTTGCAAAGACTCTATGATAGTCTTTGTGAGCAAACTGTACTTAAATCCGGATGGGACCACCCTTTTGAATGGGTGGTGGTAGATGACGGTTCGACCGATAATACGGAAGAACTGATGCAGATAATTATTGCAGAACAGAAGATACCGATAAGCTATGTGAAAAAGTCCAATGGTGGAAAGCATACGGCAATAAACAGAGGGGTTAAGGAAGCTAAAGGCGATTTGTTTTGGATTTTGGACAGTGATGACAGTCTGCCCGCTAATGCCATTGAGGTGGTGCTGAGATATTTTCCTCAAATGAAAAATGTTGCCGCTGCTGGTGTTTGCGGCTATATGGCACATCATAATGGTGAGATTATAGGAAATCCGGTTGTGGCAGAACCCAAGGTGGTGTCATCCATAGAGATGCGCTATAAGCTGGGAATAACAGGTGATATGATGGAGGTGTTTCTGACATCGGCCTTGCGTGAGTTCCCTTTTCCTGAGATAGAGGGTGAGCGATTTTGTCCGGAGGTGTTGGTATGGTATCGCATAGCACAAAAGTACAAATTACTTCTAGTACCTGATATTATTTATTATAGAGACTACCTTGATGGAGGGTTGACAGACAATATCATAAAAATTCGTATGAAGAGTCCTGTCGGTGCTATGTTGACATATTCGGAGTTGTTTGACCTTAATGTGCCATTGAAACACAAGCTGCGCAATGCAATTAATTATTGGCGATTTGCATTCTGTACAAAAAAAAGAAATGTAAAAATTGCATCATGGGGCAATTTAATTGCTCCATTGGGGTGGTTGGTGCATATGAAAGATAAAAGTAAAGTTTAGTTATGAAAATCCTTCATGTAATAACTTCTCTCTATACAGGGGGGGCTGAAAAGTTGATGGTTGATTTGCTTCCGCGTATGCAGAAAAAAGGTCATCAAGTAGAATTATGTATATTTGATGGAACCCGTACTCCTTTTTTTGTGCAGTTGGAAAACTCTGGAATAAAGATTCACTGGTTTCGTAAAGGAGGTAGTGTATACAATCCGTTAAATGTCTATCGTCTTTGGCGTTTGATGTGTAAAGGTTGGGATATCGTACATACCCATAATACCGCTCCACAGTTATTTGCCGCCTTCGGCGGAGTGTTATGCTCTGTGGTGCTTGTCACCACAGAGCATAACACTTCCAATCGCAGACGCAATTGGAAGTGGTATGCTTGGTTTGACAGATGGATGTTTCGGCAATACAAGGAAGTGATATGTATCAGCGACCAAGCCGAGATTAATCATCGCAACCATATGAGCGATAATGATAACAAGAACGTATGTACGATATATAACGGTATTGATTATCATAAATACGCCAATGCTGCTCCTGCTGAAGATATAAGGTCGTTGGGAGAGAAGATTATTACAAATGTAGCGGGTTTTCGTTATCAGAAAGATCAGCCCACACTTATTAAAGCGATGAAATATCTTCCAGATAATTATCATCTTTGTCTTGTCGGAGACGGTGAACGTAGGGCAGAGTTTGAAGCGTTGATAAAAGAGCATCGTTTGGAACAACGTGTGCATTTGTCGGGTTTACGTAGCGATGTTCCCGAAATACTTGCAGCAAGCGATTATATTGTGATGTGTAGCCATTTTGAAGGTTTGTCTCTTTCTTCACTCGAAGGCATGGCATCCGGTAAGCCGTTTCTAGCCGATGATGTAGATGGTCTTCGTGAAATAGTTAAAGGGAATGGAGTCCTGTTCGGGTACAAGGATGCAAAAGGGTTTGCAGATGCTGTTTTAAAACTCGATAACGATACTACATACAGAGAACGTATTGTCAAACAATGTCAGGCAAAGGCAATCCGATATGATATAAGTGTGATGACTGAAAAATATCTTGATGTATATAAAAAGGTGCTTGGATAATGAATGTGCGAATCAAGAAAGACTTGTTCCGATATATTGGTTCGGATTGTCATAAGTTGCATATGCAGCTACGCTATTTATTTTTTACTCCAGGGTTTCAATACACCTATTTGATGCGTAAATGTCAAAAAGGTGGAGTATTCAAATTCTTCTGGATGATACTTCTCAGATGGTGCATGTTTAAAACAGGGATTCAGATTCCGTATCAGACAACCATAGGAGAAGGGTTGTACATTGCTCATTTTGGGAATATCATCATAAATCCCGGAGCGAAGATTGGAAAGAACTTTACGATAGCCGCTGGCGCTTTGGTCGGATTTACTCTTGGGAAAAGAATAGGGCATCCGACGATTGGAGATAATGTGCGTATGTGTACTAATTCGATGGTGATAGGTAAAGTTACAATAGGAAACAATGTATTGATTGCTCCTGGTGCATTCTGTAACTTTGATGTACCTGATAACTGTATTGTAATTGGAAATCCGGGCACAATAATTCAAAGAGCGTCATCTCCAACTGCCAAATACAATGGGGCGTTTGTGGTAGAAAACTATAAGTGTTAGTAACATGACAAAACAAGAAACTCAAATGTGGTATTGGTTATAGTAAGTTTGTTGTGTTCTTATTTGGTAAATGCAATTTTCTCCTTTTTCACTGTTATTTGTCATAGAAAATGTCAAAATACAAAATAATTCGTGCCTGCACAGTTCCCCAATCTTTGGGCTTTGTGACGGGAATGCTTCCCGATTTGCAAAAGAAGTATGAAGTAGTGTTATTGTCATCTTCTGGTCTAGAATGGGAAGAGGTACGTAGATTGCATCTTGATGTCAAGTGCATAGAGGTGGATATGGAACGTCACATCTCTCCCATCAAGGATATAAAATCTTTGTGGCAGTTATGGCGTACATTCTGCAAAGAAAAGCCGAAAATGGTGCATTCAATGACTCCAAAAGCGGGTTTGCTTTGTATGCTTGCGGCTCGGATGGCTGGTGTACCTGTACGTGTGCATACCTTTACAGGGTTGGTATTTCCTACTTCCGTTGGGCTGAAAAAGAAAATATTGATGGTAACGGACTGGCTTACTTGTGCTTGTGCTACACATATTATTCCAGAAGGGGAGGGGGTAAAAAATGATTTGTTAAACAATGGCATTACTAAAAAGCCAATAAGGGTGTTGGGTTACGGCAATTGTCGCGGAATAGACCTTGAACGCTTTGACAAGACACCGGAAGTGATGGAACAGGCTGAGAAATTGCGTAAAAAGTCTGTTTGTACCTTTATTGTTGTAGGTCGTATAGTGGGTGACAAAGGTATAAATGAATTGGTTGAAGCTTTTGTTAAATTGAATAAGGAAAATAGTGCCACACATCTGATTCTTGTTGGCTGTTATGAAGATAAACTTGATCCTCTTAAATCTGAAACACTTAACTTAATTAAGAATTGTAGTGCTATTGAGGCTGTAGGGCAGCAAAACGATGTGCGTCCTTGGTTTGCAGCAGCAGATGTTGCCGTGCTTGCATCCTATCGGGAAGGATTTCCGAATGTGGTGATAGAGGCTGGTGCCATGGGATTACCTCAAATTGTAACCGATATTAATGGTGCGCGTGAGATTATTATTGAAGGTGAGAATGGAACTGTCATTCCTTCTAAGAGTGTCGATGCGCTTTATAGTGCCATGAAACATATGCTTGATACAGATTACCGCGATGGTCTTGCAAACAATGCCCGTAAGTTGATTGCTTCAAGATATGAGCAGGGATTTGTACGTAAGTGCTTATGTGATTTCTACGATAAAATATTGTAATATGTACAAACATTTTTTTAAAAGGATTATTGATTTCTGCATTGCTTTAATAGTGTTGAGTGTTCTACTTATTCCGCTGGTAATCATAACTCTGTGGCTGCATTTTGCCAATAAAGGTGCGGGAGCATTTTTCTTTCAGGAACGTCCCGGTAAAAATGGTGAAATATTTAAAATAGTCAAGTTTAAGACTATGACTGACGAACGTGACATGAATGGTAACTTGCTTCCCGATGAAATGCGTTTGACTAAAGTAGGGAAATTTGTGCGTTCTACAAGTATTGATGAATTGCCTCAATTTTGGAATGTATTGGTTGGTGACATGTCACTTATCGGTCCTCGTCCGTTATTAGTACAGTATTTGCCTTTGTATAACAAGGAGCAGGCGCGTCGGCACGAGGTACGTCCGGGTATTTCCGGCTGGGCACAGTGTCACGGGCGTAATTCGTTGTCGTGGACGGAAAAGTTTACCTTGGATGTGTGGTACGTAGACCATTGTACACTGGTTACTGATATTAAAGTGATTTTTATAACAATCAAAAAGGTGCTTGTCCGTGAGGGTATCTCACAAGAGGGCAATGCCACCATGGAACCTTTTAACGGAAACAACTGATGTATTTATATGGTGCCAGTGGTCATGCCAAGGTGATTATTGATATTATAAGAGCACAGGGTGGGGTAGTTGAGGGCTTGGTAGATGACAACCCTGAGCTTGAAGAGCTATGTGGTATTCCTGTGTTGCACGATTCTGTCGGGTTATCTCCTTTTATCGTTAGTATTGGGAATTGCAAGATACGCAAGATGATTGTTGAAAGGCTTGACTGTGAGTTTGTAACAGCCATTCATCCTTCTGCTATCATTTCGCCAACTGCTGTAATTGGTGAAGGTACGGTAGTAATGCAAGGGGCTGTTATTCAGACGGAAGCTCAGATAGGCAAACATTGTATTATCAATACCAAAGCAAGTATTGACCATGAATGTGTTATTGATGATTATGTGCATATAGCACCTGGCTGTACTGTCAGCGGAGATGTGCATATTGGTGAGGGGAGTTGGATCGGAGTGGGGACAACCATCATACAAGGTGTTCGTGTGGGCAGAAACTGCTTTATTGGTGCCGGTAGTGTAATAGTAAAAAATATACCGGACAATTGTAAGGCTTATGGTGTCCCTTGTAAAATAGTAGAAGTAATCAAATAAAATATAAAGTAAATGAGTTACATTCCTGAAAAAACAATTTATCTCTGTCTTGCTCACATGAGCGAAGACGGAATTGAACAGAAATACGTAAAGGAAGCATTTGATACCAACTGGGTGGTTCCTTTGGGACCTAACGTAAATGCTTTCGAAGAAGATTTGAAGAACTTTGTAGGCGGACAGAATGAGGTTGTTGCACTTTCGGCAGGTACGGCAGCTGTTCATCTGGCATTGATTGGCTGTGGTGTTCAGGCAGGTGATGAAGTATTGGTACAAAGCTTTACCTTTTGTGCTTCGTCGCATCCGATAACTTATCTTGGTGCAAAGCCTGTGTTTATTGGCTCCGAAAAGGATACTTGGAACATGGATCCGATATTATTGGAGGAGGCTATAAAAGATCGTATCGCCAAAACCGGTAAGAAACCGAAGGCTATTGTTCCTGTGGCACTTTATGGTATGCCTTACGATTGCGAGAAAATCATGGAGATTGCAAACAGATATGGGATTCCAGTTGTTGAGGATGCCGCAGAGGGATTTGGTAGCAAATTTGATGGTAAGGTGTTGGGTACCTTTGGAAAGTTTGGTGTATTGTCATTTAACGGTAATAAGATGATAACCACATCCGGTGGTGGCGCTTTGATTTGCCGGAATGCGGAGGACAAAAATACCATTATGTGGTATGCGACTCAGGCCCGTGATGCTTATCCTTACTATCAACATACGGCCATTGGGTATAATTATCGTATGAGTAACATTTGTGCCGGTATTGGGCGTGGTCAAATGACTGTTGCGGATGCGCATATTGCCCACCACAAGCATATTCAGGCATTGTATGAGGAACTGCTGAAGGATGTGGAAGGTATTCATATCCACAAGCAGCCTAGGGATTCACGCTATGATTCTAACTTTTGGTTATGTACAGCTACTATTGACCCTGATGTAAGGATTGTGGGTCAGGAGAATGCTTATAAGGAAGTAATTAAAACTGCTGTGGGTGGTGCTGCCGGTGTGATCAAAGCTGTAGATAGTGCTACGACGGATTGTCAGCCTAATGAGAATGTGGAGGCACTCCGTGTATTCATGCTTTCCAAGAGGATTGAGGCACGTCCTGTATGGAAGCCGATGCACAAGCAACCGGTTTATGCGGATGCTCCTTTCTATACGAATGGAGTAGAAGAGAAAATCTTCAAAGTTGGATTTTGCCTTCCTGCCGGACCGTATGTAACTGATGCTGATGTGCATTATATCGTAGAGAAAATAAAAGAAGCGATTGTGAAATAATAGTTTCGACCATTAATATTATAAGCAAGAGAATATGTGGCGGAATATTAAAGAAATATGTAGGTCCCTGAACTCATGATATATTCATGAATTCCCTGCATTATATGAGTTGGGAAGAATACAGCGGTATATTCCTGACTTATCCCCTCATATTGGTGTAAAACCGATATGTGTTTGTATGTGAAATATATCAACTGTCTGTGAAGATAGTTGATATATTAGTTTTAGGGGGGTATATCGTGGGATTCGATATTTTTTCGTAGCTTTGTGACAAAGATTACTGATATGGAAGATTTGCACAGATTATATCCCATCGGGATACAGACATTTTCAGAAATACGGGAAGAAAATTATCTTTATATTGATAAGACGGAGTATGTTTACCGGATGACACACTTCTCTTCTAAATATATCTTCTTGAGTCGTCCGCGACGTTTCGGTAAGTCACTGTTGACTTCTACATTGCATAGCTATTTTTCCGGTCGTAAAGAACTTTTTCATGGGCTGGCTATAGAGAAATTGGAGAAAGAGTGGACGGAATATCCGGTATTGCATTTTGATATGAGTACGGCCAAGCATGTGGATAAGGAGCAACTGCTGCAAGAATTAAATCTGAAACTTGCTAATTATGAGTCCTTCTATGGAAAGGATAAAGAGGAAGTGAATCCTAATCAACGTCTGATGGGGGTGATTAAGCGTGCTTACAAACAGACTGGCAAAAAAGTAGTTGTCCTTATTGACGAATACGATGCTCCTTTGCTTGATGTGATGCATGAACGAGAGAATCTTCACGTGTTGCGTAATATAATGCGTAATTTTTATAGCCCTTTGAAGGCTTGCGATCCCTATCTTCGCTATGTATTCCTGACTGGTATTACAAAATTCTCCCAGTTTAGCATCTTTAGCGAATTGAATAACATTAAGAATGTTAGTATGGATGAGCCTTATGCCGCTATTTGTGGCATTACACAAGATGAGATGCTTACCCAAATGAAAGATGATATAGAGCAGTTGGCGAAAAAGATGGATGTCGGGTTTGAAGAAGTAGTTGTGAAGTTGAAAGAAAACTACGACGGATATCATTTCACCTATCCGTCTCCTGATGTCTATAATCCATTTAGTTTGCTTAATGCTTTTGCAGATGGAAAATTCAATTCTTACTGGTTTGGAAGCGGCACACCTACCTATCTGTTAAAGATGTTGGATAAGTTTAACGTGGAACCTTCTGAAATAGGACGTAAGCAGGCAAAAGTTTCTGCTTTCGATGCTCCTACCGAAACGATGACTGCTATTACTCCATTGTTGTATCAGAGTGGTTATATCACTATTAAAGATTATGATAAGGAATTGGATATCTATACGCTTGATATTCCCAATAAAGAAGTGCGGTTAGGATTGATGGAGAGCCTTCTTCCTCATTATGTTGCCAATAATGCAGAGGAAGCCAATACTATGGTGGCTTATCTTTCGCGTGATATCCGGAATGGTGATATGGATGCCGCATTGCATCGTTTGCAGACATTCTTGTCTACTATTCCCCAATATGACAATACGAAGTATGAAGGTCATTATCAGCAAATGTTTTATGTTATATTCAGTTTATTGAATTTCTATGTAGACGTGGAAGTCCGTACTCCCCGGGGACGGGTGGATATGGTGCTGCGCACAAAGACTACATTGTATGTGATGGAACTGAAACTGGATAAGAATGCGGATATGGCGATGGAACAGATTGATTTGAAGAATTATCCGGAACGTTTTGCTTTGTGTGGACTGCCTGTCGTGAAGGTGGCTGTCAATTTTGATAGCGAACGTTGTACAATAGGGGAGTGGAGGATAGAAAGAGAATAAATATATGGACTCTCCATTTATACATTAAGCCGGGTGCGTGCTAAAAGATAGATATTAGCCGGTATTTTTTGCTTTTGAGCAAAAGAACTTCGCTTGCCAAGCTGTATCTTTGCCATCTGAAAATATTAATTAAACAATAACAACAGATGTCGAACGTTTCTTCTTCAGCTTTTGCAGACACTAAAGCACATTATGATCTTCTTGACGGACTTCGTGGCGTGGCAGCTCTCATGGTTATATGGTATCATATATTTGAGGGCTACGCTTTTGCGGAAGTCAGTAATTCCGCTGGTAGCGGTATGATTGAAACCTTCAATCATGGGTATTTGGCTGTCGATTTTTTCTTTATCCTTTCGGGTTTTGTTGTCGGTTATGCCTATGATAACCGTTGGGGTGAGAGCATGACAATGAAAAAATTCTTCAAACGCCGTTTGATACGTCTTCATCCTATGGTAATCATGGGTGCTGTTCTGGGGGCTGTCACATTTTATCTTCAGGGGTGTGTGCAATGGGATGGAACACACGTTGCCATATCAATGGTTATGCTGTCTCTTCTCTGCACGATATTCTTTATTCCTGCGATGCCGGGTGTAGGTTATGAAGTCCGCGGAAATGATGAAATGTTCCCGTTGAACGGGCCTTGCTGGTCATTGTTCTTTGAATATATAGGTAATATCCTTTATGCCCTGTTTATTCATCGTTTGTCGAACAGGGCGTTGACGGTACTTGTAGTCTTGTTGGGAATCGCGTTGGCATTATTTGCAGTCTTCAATGTTTCAGGTTATGGGAATATCGGAGTGGGATGGACATTGGACGGCGTGAATTTCTTAGGCGGATCATTGAGGATGCTTTTCCCTTTCTCTTTGGGTATGCTTCTGTCGCGTAACTTCAAACCCGTCAGGCTGAAAGGTGCATTTTGGATATGCGCCATTGTCTTGATTGCTTTGTTTTCGGTTCCTTATCTGGAAGGTGCAGAGCCGTTTTGCGTAAATGGTGCTTATGAAGCATTTTGTGTTATCATAGCTTTCCCTATTCTTGTCTGGCTGGGAGCATCGGGAATCACTACGGATAAGAAGTCGACCGCGATATGTAAGTTCCTGGGAGATATATCTTATCCGATTTATGTGGTTCATTATCCGCTTATGTATTTGTTCTATGCATGGTTGATTAAAAATAAGCTTTACTCTTTGGAAGAAACTTGGGAAGTGGCTTTGTGTGTTTACGCATTGAGTGTTGTATTGGCTTGTCTGTGCCTGAAGTTGTATGATGAACCTGTACGGAAATGTCTGGCTAAACGCTTGCTGCATAAAAAGCTGTAATGAATAATAGAAACAGGAACGGGTGTCAAAAGAAGGTAAATACATGACCTTTTGACACCCGCTTGCTTTTTATAATTACATCTGCTGATAATCTTTTGCCAGTCCGCCTTCGCTTGTTTCTTTGTAGAGTGACGGCAGGTCGTGTCCGGTCTGTTTCATTACTTGCACCACTTTGTCGAAAGAAACACGGTGCATCCCGTCTGTAAAGGCTGAGTAAAGATTGGCATCCAATGCACGGGCAGCGGCGTAGGCGTTGCGTTCGATGCAGGGGATTTGTACCAATCCGCATACGGGGTCGCAAGTCATTCCCAAGTGGTGCTCAAGTCCCATCTCGGCAGCATACTCGATTTGTGCCGGGCTACCACCGAATAGCTGGTTGGCGGCAGCCGAAGCCATGGCGCAGGCAACGCCTACTTCTCCTTGACAGCCGACTTCCGCGCCGGAGATAGAAGCGTTGAACTTGACGATGTTTCCGATTAAGCCGGCAGTGGCCAATGCCCGCAAGATACGCATATCGCTGAAATCGCGGCTTTTCTGTAAATGATAAAGCACGGCAGGCATCACACCGCACGAACCGCAGGTCGGTGCAGTCACAATCTTTCCGCCGGAAGCGTTCTCTTCACTTACCGCCAAGGCGTAAGAAAAGACAAGCCCTCTGGATTGGAGAGATTGCTTATAACCGGTGGCACGTATATAATAGGTGGAGGCTTTTCGTCTGAGGTTTAATGGGCCGGGCAGTACGCCTTCCGCTTCCAGGCCGCGGTGGATGGCATCTTTCATTGTGCTCCATACCTCTGCCAGATAGTCCCATATATCTTCGTTCTCACATTCTTTCACGTATTCCCAATAACTTTTCCCGGTACGTTCGCACCATTGCAGTATCTCGGTCATGTTGTTCATGCCGTATACTTCCGGGCTTTCGATTGTCTGGGTGTTGTTGTTTTCTGCCAGTGCGCCGCCGCCTATGCTGTAAACAGTCCAGTTCTCGGTAACTTTATTATTGGCGTCAAAGGCTGCAAATGTCATTCCATTAGGATGGAAAGGCAGGAATACTTTGGGCTGCCATATGATTTCTACCGGAGCGGCAGGTTGCAGGGTGTCTATGATGGCTACATCTGTCATGTGTCCTTTTCCCGTAGCGGCCAAACTGCCATAGAGGGTGACTTTAAAAGAAGCGGCGTCCGGATGACGCTCCAGAAACATCTCAGCAGCTTTACGTGGTCCCATTGTGTGGCTACTGGAAGGGCCTGTGCCTATCCTATATAGCTCTTTGATTGATTTCATGATTGAAAGTGTGTTTTCGTTAATACCAATTTTTCTTTTTGCCTGACAAATATACGATAATACCGATAATTCCCATCACAAACCAGGCAAATAAATATCCATATCGCCAATCTAATTCGGGCATCCATTTATAGTTCATCCGTAAATCGTTGTTGGAGATATAAAGGTTTACCGATGAAGAAAGCGTTTTCCGGCAGATTTTGCAGATTAGTCAAAATCGACTACCGTGATGCCGGCACCGCCGAACTGCACATGCTCGTCGGCATAATGTCTGATTCCCGGCACGGTGGACAGATATTGGCGGATAAGTGTACGGAGTATTCCGGTTCCTGTGCCGTGAAGGATACGTACACGATTCATGCCGACCAATATAGCGTCGTCGACGAAATAAGTGACCGCTTGCAGCGCTTCGTCTCCACGCATTCCGCGGACGTCGATATCCTGTTTGAAATTCAGTTTCTTTTCATACATCTGGTCATGCGTCTGGCTGCTGACAAAAGAGCTTTTAGCAATTCCTTCCGTCTTTTGAACGGCGTTGCTACGTTCAAGCCGGTCAAGTTTTACGGTCGTCTTGATACTTCCGAAAGCGACAGTCGCGTTTTTACCATTGATTTCCATCACCTGTCCGACACTGGTCTGCCCTTTGATTTTTACATTGTCGCCAACTGCGATAGGAGTGACTTTAGGTGTGGTTGAAGGAGTGGCAGCGGCGGCTTTCGGTTCGTTTTTCTTGTTCTTCTTCCGTTCCTGCTTCTCTTTCAGTCTCTCCATTTTGCGTGCAATCTTCTCTTCCTGCTCTTTGGAAGCCAGTGCGTCCAGAGAGGTGCGGAAGTCGGTCAGTTCCTGACGTGCCAAGCGTGTTTTTTCTTTTTCCGCTTGTGCTTCCTTGATGGTACGGATCGTATTTTCAATGCGGGCGTTTGATTCTTGCAACATTCGCTCTGCCTCTTCTTTCGCCTGTTTGATAATCTCTTTCCGTGATTTCTGCAATTCTTCCATTTCCGACTGATAACGGGCGATAGTCTCTTCCATATGCTTTTCCCGCTGGCGGATCGTTTGGCGTTTGCCTTCCCAGTAGCGTTTGTCGCGGACAATATCTTGTAGATATTTGTCGGCATTGATATACTCGCTTCCTACGATTTCCGAAGCATCGGCAATGACGTCTTCCGGTAATCCGATTTTGCGGGCGATTTCTACAGCGAATGAACTTCCCGGATTACCGATTTGCAATTGGAAGAGCGCCTGCATCAGATGGCGGTCGTAAAGCATGGCTCCATTTACCACTCCTTCATGGTCTTCGGCAAAATGTTTCAGATTTTGGTAGTGGGTGGTAATCACTCCGAATGTCCGCTTTTGATTGAAACGTCTCAATACAGCTTCGGCAATAGCACCGCCAATCTGTGGTTCCGTACCACCGCCAAACTCGTCAATCAGGATGAGGCTGCGTTCATTGCAGTTTTTCATCATAATCTTCATATTGGTCAGATGGGAAGAGTAGGTACTCAGGTCATCTTCGATGGACTGTTCGTCGCCGATATCAATAAAGATACTGCTGAATATACCTGCATGGCTACGCTCATGCAAGGGAATCAGCATACCACATTGCAGCATATATTGCAGTAACCCGACTGTTTTCAGACAGACTGATTTACCACCGGCATTCGGGCCGGAAATGATAAGGATACGTTGTTTATGATTAAGTTCTATGTCCAAAGGTATGACTTTCTTTCCATGTTTGGCTAATGAAAGTTGTAACAAGGGATGTACCGCCATCGTCCAGTCCAACAGTTGTTCGTTTTCGACGGCAGGTTTCAGACTGTTCGTTTGTATCGCAAAATAACTTTTCGCACGGATAAAGTCCACCTCTGCCAAAAACTCGTACGACTGAAGGATTTCCGGGATAGACGGACGAAGTATGTTTGAAAACTCGGTGAGGATACGGATAATCTCGCGCCGTTCGTCTCCTTCGAGTTCTCGGATACGGTTATTCGCTTCCACCACTTCGGCAGGCTCTATAAATACGGTCTTTCCGCTGGCGGATTCATCGTGTACGATTCCTTTTATTTTTCGTTTCAATCCCGGTGCAACGGGGATTACCAGGCGACCGTCGCGCATAGTGGGTGCTACGTCTTTGTCCACATATCCTTCAGACTGCGCATTGCGCAGAATACTGTTCAAAGAGCGTGAAATACTTCCCATCGTACTGGCAAGCTCACGACGTATGCGGGATAATTCGGTAGAGGCATTATCCTTGATTTTTCCATATTTGTTGAGGATACCGTCTATTTTTCCAATCAGTTGCGGGAATACGGCTATATCTCCCGCCAGTCTTTTCAGGCTGGGGTAGGGAGCGTCGTTTTCCTCTTCATCCTCGTTCCGGTGCAGGAAGCGAACGATGTCGCGGATTGTTTCTAACGAACGGCGCAGGTCGAACAGTTCTTGTTCGTCCAGATACATGCCTTCTATCCGCACTCGTTTCAGTGAAGGACGGACATCAAAAAAGAATTGGTCGGGAAATCCGTCCTCTTCCTGAATGATGCGAACAAACTCAGTTACCTGGTTTAATTTCTCTTCCACTTCTTCATATTGTTCGGAAAAACTCATATCCATGACCCGCTCTTCACCTAAAGTGCTGAGACATTTATCTTTTAGTAATTGTCTTATCTGGTCGAATCCTATCTTTTGCTCAAAATTTTGAGGGTATATCATATCTTTGTTCTTACTAATGGACTGCAAAAATACGATTTATTCGCGAAAAAATTATCAGAATGTTTGCAGATTTAAAAATGATTCGTACCTTTGCACCGCTTTCAACGGAAAGCACTTCTGATAAAGGAAGTTTTGGAGAGGTGGCAGAGTGGTCGATTGCGGCGGTCTTGAAAACCGTTGTACTGCGAGGTACCCGGGGTTCGAATCCCTGTCTCTCCGCAATAAACGCTGAAAATCAGCAAATTGCAAAATAAACACCCAGTTTTACACCCAAGAATGTAAAACTGGGTGTTTTTGTATTATTTAAGAAATGGATTTTTGCTGGGGTTTATTAAACAAGATACTATTTCTTCTTAAAATAAAAAGATACATCAAAGGTTGCCTATGTACATGCGAATGCATTAGATAGGCAACCTTTAGTTATTTAAGTGGCATTGCATTACTTAGGAAATGTGGCTTCAATTTGTTTGGCAACACGTTTTATAGCACCTCTAATGTCTGCAGATACGCTCAATCCTAATGTACTGTATGCACCACGACATGAAGCTATCGGGCGACCCGTGAGGAAATCTATGAAATTCACAGTTACAATGGATTCTTCTTCTAAAATATCTACCCCATATTTTACCATAAGCAGTTTTGACTGTTGTGTTGCAGTCAGCTCATTTATACGCATATCACTGACCAACGTAAGACGAGAGCCTTCTACTGCATCAAACAACTGTATTTCGTATTCCATCAGTTGGGCAGGAATGTGATAGGTGTCATTGTTGATGATTGAGGCATATTCATATTTAGACAAATCTGCATTTTGCGACACAACGCTTTTAGAGGTTGTGCAAGATGATACGGCTATTCCGATAAAAAATAGGAATGTGATAATTACTCTATTCATAAATACTTATTTAGGTTCGATATGCAAATAATAGCTTTCTTCTGCCAATCCCTCCTCATCAGGAAGCCGATGCAACATCAGCATGCGGGTGGTTTCGTTTTCCCAATACCTTTCAGCCACTACACCTTTTTCAGGCAGACATTTGAATAGACTTTCTTTGCCGTTGGCATTTTCTCCAGTACCAATACTGTTTTCCATCAGTATCATGACTGCCTTTTTAGTTGTCGGCAGAAAGTCTGCATCCGGCAGCAATTTATGGTTTACTGGGACAAATCGAGAATAAGGATTATAGCCCTTGGCAACAATGTCATACAACTTGTACTCATAATTTCGATCCAACAGACAATAGGCCGTCAGATTCGTAGGCTTCTGTAGATTAATTGCGCCCCATTCAAGTCCCAAAAAATCGCGGTCATAAAGCGTGATGCGATGCGAAGTTTCATATTCCACTTTTCCATCGCGGTAGCCTTTCAGATGGCTTTTTACCGTACCGCTCTTGAAGAAGTGCGAACTCCATTGTGTAGTGATATGTGTTTCAGTGCTTTCTGCAGAAACTTTGTTTTCAGCCACTTTGAATGTGTGAGGAAAATCATCTGCGCTCCACACAATAGAATCATAATAGTGTGTGAACTCAGGGATGTCTATGGGTGAATATTCACCGTTTATATCCGTGATTCGGAAGGTAATCAAATCGAGAGGTGCCGGCAGCGGACTTTCAATCTTCATAAAGGGAGTATATTCGGACATTATCATCTTGAACTTCGCTTCTTCGGGCAACCCTTCCGGCTGTGGGTCTGTGGGACCCTCCTCGTTAATGACTCTGGAAAAACCGATAAGCGTATACACTTTTCTATCCCCGTCATTGGCTGAAATCTGAATTTCTTCGTGTGTTAGTGCTACATCATCAGGAGTAGATGGAGCGAAGTGAATTTTCACCTGATTGCCTTCTATCTTGAGGGTGGCCCATCCACAATCGTATACGTAAGAATCTTCTGATATGGGGTTGAGCACATCATAATTCTCACAAGTCATTACCATATCGCCTCCCTTGCCATTCGTCTCAAAAAAATAGGACGGAGAAACGTCTGTGGTTGATTTTAAAAATTGGACGTTTGCAGGCGTAATGATTTCATATGACCACTCCATGGGTCTTGCTGGTAAAACATCATCCTTGTCGCAAGCCGTTAAGAGCAGGCAGACAAGCACCATAAAAGGCATGAACAATTTATTCATATTCGTATCATATACTCTATTGGCCCCATTCGAGTGGCTAAATGGATGATGAGAAACGTGAGCCAATTATGCTTCATCCTAAGCAACCAGATGAACATACCGTTTCTTTGATTTCTTATTCTTGGGTAGATGATTCTACACAAATGTAAAATTAGTCATTTAATCGAGATTTTGCTTTATGTTGAACGAATTTATAATTTGAATCCTCTGTTTTTTTGTTCTCTCTGCACCGAATTACGCAGATTCTGCTGTAACTTTTCCCATTGTTCCTTAAACCATTGTATTATGGGCTGTCGGTTTATAGTCAGCACCAACTTATGTTCCTCGGTCAAATGTCAGGCTGTCTGCAGTCTTGACTGTGGTTATTTCGATGTGGTCGGACTTCACATCGCTTCTTTTCAGATTGCGAACATCCGAATACCGCAAACTCGTAAAGCAGCAGAACAGGAAAACATCACGCACACGTTCCAGGTATTGCTTATCCTTGGGTATCTGGTAGTCTTTCAGCTTGTTCAGTTCATCCCAAGTCAGGAAGATTACTTTTTTCGAGGTGGTTTTCAGTTTCGGTTTGAATGTATCGTATGCAATGTTCTGATGATGTCCTTTCTTGAAGCTCCAGCGCAAGAACCATTTGAGGAATCCCATTTGCTTGCCGATGGTGCTGTTTCTCATATCCTTGGTATCACGCAGGAAGTTGACGTATTCGTTCAATCCAAACTCGTCGAAATAGTTGAACGTTGCATCCTCCTTGAACTCTTTGAGGTGGTTCCTCACTGCTGCAAATTTTTCATAGGTGGATGCCGTCCAGTTATTCTGGTTACCGCACTCTTTTACAAACTCATCGAACACCTCCCAAAAGCTGACAGGGGCTTCTTCCGGCTGTTCTTCGCTAGTGTCTTTCATTCTCATGTTGAAAGCTTCCTTCAACTGCTGGGTCGTTGGCATGACCTCCTGCACCTCAAATTCCTTGAAAATATTCTGGATTTCGGCATAGTATTTCAGCAAGTCCGTATTGATTTCGGCTGCACTCTGCTTTAGCTTGTTGGTACATCCGTTC
>Ga0137297_10379_pt1 | contig 33814 bp, 27 predicted proteins | sample RamsorincwithD2O_FD_97191 | JGI IMG/M metagenome (GOLD analysis project Ga0137297, IMG submission 97191) | Mouse cecal microbial communities from Vienna, Austria - Mucin amended with D2O | ecosystem: Host-associated > Mammals > Digestive system > Large intestine > Cecum | place: Austria: Vienna...
CCCGGATGAAACCCGTTTTATCAATATAAAAATTATTATTTATCCTGATTTTTTCAAAATCCTGCCTTCCAATACTTATTGCTCTCATCACAGCATATCTCCTTCATTGCTTATAGTATATCCGTTTCTTCTTTGAAAAGCAATAAATGTTATTCCGCGCCCGCAGCATTATCGTAACAGTTCTGCCTTTCGGCTTCCCTGTTGCAGGCAAACAGCCGCTTGCCAATTTCTCCGGCCAAGAGTATAATATTTTTACTTGGAAATTTATTTTTGCAATGGGAGGTTATTCAATGAACACTTATTTATTCCTTTATCAGGAAACTTCCTTTTTTGAAGTAGTCCTTGCCGCATATTTTATGAAGACAAAAGGCCGGGTTCATATTTTATCGGAAAATAAAAGTGAAATCCACACGAACGAAGGGGTAAAAATTCTCGTTGACACCACTTTGGATGAAGCAAAGCTGGAAGATATAGATGTGCTCCTTATCTGCGGAGGAAATATAAATAATATCCGTTCCATGGAACAGCTCCATAAGCTGATTCGTCAATGCCATACCGGGCAAAAAATCATTGGCGGCATTTGCGCCGGCAGGGAAGTGGTAAGCGATGCCTTGCATATAACGGATTTTGAGGACGATACCCAAACCATAGGAAATGTTATTCTAAGTCCCGGCAATGAGTACGTGGATTTTGCCCTGGCGGTGGGGAAGGCGGCGGATATTTATATAGATGAAGCGGATTACCAGGAAACCGTAGATTATTTCAAATTTTTCCATGCACCCAAGGGATGATTAAGAGAGCCTTTCGTCATCCCTTTTGTGAGTATGACTGCTTTTCTCATTGCCCGCGAAAGTAATATGCCGCAACCTCCCTAAACTCCACCCCGTTCTTATGGCATAGTTCACAAAAATCTTCCGTCCTGCCATTTTCATCCCACCGGAAATAAATGTGATAGAGTTTCACATAATACTTATAGTCTTCCACCAATGGCAAGTCCACCGTTTTTTCCTCAATAATTCTATTGGCAATACCTACAATTTGCTCAAAATAACCCTTAGCAATGCAGCAGTGTTCTGGAAAATGATGCTGCCCCAGCCACAAATCTTCCAACAATACACCGAAGTATAATTTAACCGTCTGTTCATCACATTGCTCATGTTCATATGCCAGTTTTAAAATATCGTACGGATTGCGTTCCCCCTTCGGGTCATGGGGATTATAATATCTTCCAAAAATCTGAAATGCCCACCGCATCTGGGGCATTCTATTTTTCTTGCATTCCTGGCTTAAATAGCTGTCCAGCAGCTCTGTTATCTGAAACGGCAGATGGCGGCGCGGCAGATTGGTCCCAGGAAATTTCATTTCATCAAAATACTCCTTACAAAACTGAAATAAAATATCATCCGCATCGCCCTTAGAAACGTTCTCTCTAAATCGTTTGATAAACTCAGACAAAAATCCGTTGGCCTGCTTTTTCAGCCCTTTACTGCGCATATCCCAATATGTTTGAACCTCTGAAATAAACTGCTCATAATTCATAACATTGTACCCCCTGCCATTTTCTCCCTATTCCATTTAAATCATTATACCATATGTCACCAATTTTTATATATATTTCCCTCTTGACACAATGAATTCATATGTATATAATGTACTTATTCAATAAGTACACTTGTTAACAAAGGAGTAACTGCCACGTGGAAATAATAATCAGCAGCAATACGAGCAAACCTATTTATGAGCAAATCACCTCTCAAATCAAGGCCATGATTATGAGCGGCGAGCTTCAAACAGGAGACCCGATACCTTCCATGCGCGCTTTGGCAAAGTCCATCCATGTCAGTGTGATCACCGTCCAAAAGGCGTATGAAGACTTGCAGCGGGATGGTTTTATCGAAACCACCGTGGGCCGGGGCAGTTTCGTATCCGCCCAGAATAAGGATTTCTTTCAGGAGGAACAACAGCGCCGGGCGGAGGAGCATCTCCAGGCAGCCGCAGACATTGCGCGTTCCAGCGGGATTCCTTTAAGCAAAATACTGGAACTGCTTACCATATTTTATCAGGAAGAGTAAATGGCAGCCCTGGAGTCAATAAACTGGCGGCAGCCGCCAAATACCCGCACAAGTGCTGCTTGGCTCGTTGCCCAAGGGAATCAAATATGCATAAAAAGCGCAGAAATGGAGGAAAAATGACAACCAGCACATCAACATCAAATAATATATTAGAAATCAAAAATTTAACCAAACAATACCCCGGATTCCTTCTGGATTCCATCTCCCTTTCCATCCCCAAAGGTTCCATCATTGGGCTCATCGGGGAAAACGGAGCCGGGAAAAGCACCACCATAAAAACCGCCCTTGACCTGGTCCATAAAGACAGCGGAACCATTACGTTTTGGGGGCAGGAAATTTCTTCCTCCAATCAGATAAAGGAGGATATCGGTGTCGTCTTCGATGGCATAAATTTCTACGAAACACTGACACCGGCAAAAACAGGAAAAGTCCTGGCCGCATCCTACTCACAATGGAACAGCAGCCAGTATTCGAATTACCTGCAGCGTTTCCAGCTTCCTGCGGATAAGGAAATCAAGACTTTTTCCAAGGGTATGAAAACGAAACTCTGCATCGCCGCCGCCCTCTCCCATGCACCCAAGCTTTTGATTCTGGATGAAGCCACAAGCGGTTTGGATCCTGTGATGCGGGATGATATCCTGGATGTATTCCTGGATTTCGTACAGGATGAGGAACATTCCATCCTGATGTCCTCCCATATCTCCACCGATTTGGAAAAGATAGCCGACTATATCGCATTTATCCACAAGGGGAAGCTGCTTTTTTGCAAAACAAAAGATGAATTGCGGTATTGCTACGGAATCCTCCGATGCCGGACCGAAGAGTTTCAAAGGATTGATAAATCTGATATTCTGGCCTACCGGAAGGAAGACTATCAATGGGATGTTCTGGTAGCAGATAAAGAAAACGCAAAACGTAAGTATAAACCATGCGTTGTCGACGACGCCACTATTGATGACATTTTATTGTTGTATGTGAAAGGAGAACGGATAAAATGAAAGGTCTCATTCTAAAGGATTTATATAATATCAGCCATAATGCAAAATCCATGTTTTTTATCCTTCTGTTTTTTGCCGTGGTTTTTCTGCCTTCTTCCGGCACACAAGGATATATGTTCACATGCACTCTGCTGTGCACTATGATGATTGTAACCACTTTTACCTTTGACGAATTTTCCAACTGGACACCTTACGCCTTGATTATGCCTGTGTCCAGGGAAAATCTTGTAGCAGGCAAATATATTGTCCTGGTTATTTTTTCCGCAGCAGGAACCCTGTTCGGGCTTCTGGCCGGATTAATAGGCACTCGGATTGCCAGCAATTTTGTATCCGTTTCAGGGCCTGCCGACATTCTTCCCCTCGGCCTTACCGCCATCGCTTCCCTGGCTGTTTCCACTATATGCGGCGGCATGTCCATCCCCCTGACATTTCGGTTCGGCCCGGAAAAAGGAAGGCTGCTTGTACTGGTTTCCTTCTTCGTTCCTTCCATTATATGCTATATAGTTTATCGTTTGCTCCTAATTTTGGGGATTGTGCTCACCGATGAACTTATCGTCCTGTTCCTTTATTGTTCACCGCTTCTTGCATTGGTATGGAATTTCGCCATGTACCGTATTAGCTGCGCCATACTGTCCAAGAAAGAATTTTGATCATTATATGTTACAGAAATGATGCTAAAATGATGCGATTATGATGCATTATTATTTTATACTTTCTTTAAAGCAAATTCGCCCTTATTACCTGTTTCTGCACACTATAGCATTTGACTATACTGCAGGGCGCTTCTGCAATGATGGTTAGGTGATTGCGAAATCAATCAAACTGGCTGAATATTCTCACAGCTTATGGTTTCTCAATTGTCTAAGCAAAACAGTATCGGAAAGGAATTATAAGATATGTGCATAAAAAGAAAGCATCCCCATTATTTTATTTTGAATGTACCAATTCCGGCATTGGCATCCCTTCTGCTTATCATGGCGGCTTTGCTGACCGGATGCGGCAGCCCGCCTTTATCGCCGGCTAATAGAAATTACGGCAAATCCATACAAGAACCCGGCGAAAATGCACTTTCTGCCAAGGCCTCCACCCAGCCCCCCAAATCATTATCCGAAGCGCCCGCCACAGGAAACTTGGAACTGGCTTCCTTCAAACCGGATTTCCTCATAGAGCAGGCGGGGGATACTACTAACGTTTCTCTCGGCAGCTTACGGCTTTTCCTGCCGCTTGGCTGGCAAATGGAACAACACATTTCCGATGAAGGCATACCCCAATATATACTGGCCGACTGTCACAGCCAATGGGAAAACGATGAAATCATTGGCCATAGAGAAGGATACGAACACGAAATCGTCATAACCCCTTACCGCGTCAGCCAACTGCCTGTCTCTTCCCTTCAGCTTGCAGCGGAAATCAGGGAACTGTTCCCGGAATCCATTCTGTACGGCATCAAGGGAACGGGAAAGACAGATATTCTTATGGGCTGCTGGTTCTTCGGTGAAAACCGCCGTTCTAAAGAAGAGGAATATTTTATATTTTCTGAAACATCCTCCGATGCCATAGAGCTGTTCCACATTAAGGAAGGCAACTTCGATGTCACTTGCCATGAAAACGATATAGAATCTTTTTGGAAATTAATAGATCAGAAACTGGTACTTATCAATGAAGGCGATTCCATTGTAAACCGTATTATAAAGAACGGCCAGCCGATAGAATACTACTATTTATTAAACGGCAGTACGAGTGCGCCTCTCCTTATGGTCATGCAGGACGATTCCGGTGAAATCGCTTTATACGGAAAAGATTCCTATGAAACCTCATTCTTTGACTTCCAGCCCAAAAGCATGAGTCCAAAAGAACTGGAAGTCATAGATATCAATAATGACGGATACGATGACATTTTATGCCGCTATTGGCTGCTGCCCCCCTCAAACAGCACCTTGGATTTCAGCGATCCATCTGTTTTTGAGGGATATATATGGGATGTGGAAAGCAATGGTTTTGTCTATATTTCCGGCGAACAAATGCTGACCGAATATGGGGAGGTTTGGGAAGAGCAGCGTCAGCGTCAGGCTGCTGCCCAAAAGGGGAATCTGATACCCTCAGACTTAGTTTCCTATTTATCGGAATATCTTTTAAAAGGCCATGATGAGTTCCGTGAAATCATGCTTCCATTGGTAAGCGACCGAGAACTCACCTCAGAAGAAGTCATAGATTTGGCAAAGGACAATCCGGACATAAAAAATGATATGCTTTCCATCATCGCTTATAATGGCGCCGGAGTATGGCTTAAGGTGGATGCGGACAATGATGGTATAGAAGATATTTTTCTTTGCGAATATTTGGGAGGCACCCTCGGTTTAACCACCTATCGTCTCTTTACCGGATTAGGGAACGAAAAATACAAACTTACAAGCACCCATGTTTCCATCAAAGAGGAATTCTGTTTTATTCAATGGGAGGGCAAGAACTATCTGGCCATAACTACATGGGAGTTCAGAAACAAAACGATTAATGGCATCTCTTTGGAATGCTATGAAAGCGGGGCATATCTGGGAGGGACCTGGCTCGCTATTACAGCGAAAGAAAATCCTGATGCCCGCGACATCCAAATTTCCTACCCTGGAAAAGAAAAATATCCCCTTTTGGAAAATGCACTGAAAAATCCGGTCATGCAATACCAATCCGGCGGCCAGCTCCCCCCCGGCAGCGCAGAGCAAGAAATTGCGGCCGGTACAGCATCTGGGGATTTAGGGGATGCACAAAACATACAGCCCGGGGATTCCGGCAGCCCATCATCAGATGCTTCCGGGGATGCACAACCGGATGCTTATAGCAACTACAACAGAATGTGCGATATGGATAATGACAGCGTACCGGAAGAGTATAAAGTGTCTCTCTGGCAAACCACCAACTATTATACGGTAGACCAGTTATCCTTTGAGACAGCCGATGCAGGGCTCGGCGAACAGATCTATCAGTTAACCGCTGATGACAGTTCCCTGGGCATCCCATCGAACCTTTGGGTCGATATGACAGAATACGGGAATATTACTTATATTTTATATGAAGACGGCCTTTATGATTTCCACATATGCGGCTACTTTATTTCTGAAAAAGACAGCCGGAAACTAATACAGGCCGACTGCCATATACAGACTGAAATAACACCCCAGGCAATCAGCCCCGCTGCACGCGCAGGGTATTGACCGCCGGGGATAAATGCAAATGGCAGGCAGAGGGATGGATATCCCTTCTGCCCGCCATTGTCCGTTCCAATACTTTCGCTATGGCCGTCTCGTGCCATTTCCTACTTCAGAAAGTTATCAATGATTACCGCTTCGGCTTCCCCCTCCGTCATTCCAAAGGAACGCAGCTTTAACAGCTGTTCTGTATTTATCCTGCCAATGGCCGCCTCATGGATAATCTGGGCATCAATATGGCGCGCATCAATTTCCGGTATGGAGCACACCTGGGCATCGTCCATAATAATGGAATCGCATTGGATATGCGCCTTACAAAGGGCATTCCCCACCGCATTGGGATGGAAGGTCTGGCGGGAAGTCCCCTTTGCTACGGAACGGGATACAATCTGCGCCGAACTGCCATCCCCATTCATCCTCACTTCCATATTGGAGATAGCGGACTGCCTGTCATGGGTCATCAGCTTTTCCATCACCATCAGCCTGCTGCCAGGCCCCATGTCCACATCGGTCCTGCGCTTGGTAGAATCCACACCCCGGATCTGCGCCGTATCCAAGGTAAAAGATGCCCCTTCCCCAAGGTAAATCTGCGTCACCGGATTCAATATATTTTCCCCGGTTCCTTCCCCTTCCCCGTAATGCTTTTCCTCATAAACCACTTTGGCATTTTTCCCCACATGGAAGGCGTGGATACCGTCATGCCTCGTCTCATTGCACCCGCTGTTATGAATCCCGCAACCGGCTACAATCACTACATCCGCGCCTTCCTCAATATAAAAATCGTTATATACAACATCCGTCACCCCTGACCTGGAAATCACCACCGGGATATGCACCTGTTCCCCCTCAGCTTCCCCGCTGATATATACATCCACCCCTGGCTTATCTTCTTTCCTGCGAATCTTAATATGCTCGCTATCCCCATGGCAGAGCGCCTGTCCGTTATATCTTAAGTTATAAGCCCCTTCCTGTTTAAATCCATTGGTATCTATCGCCTTTAAAACATTACTTGTTACCGCATCCAATTCCATATCCGCTGCCTCCCTTCCGATTGATACATGAGCATTCCGTGTTTCCGCCAAAAAGCGTCGGCAGTATCTCCTCCGCGCTGCCACATTTCTCCACTGCCCCCTCACGGATGACCAGGATTCTGTCCGCCATCCGGATAATCCTTTCCTGATGGGAGATCAAAAGCAAAGTTTCCTTCTTTTCCCTGTGGATTTTTTCAAATTCATCTACCAGCATGGAAAAACTCCAAAGGTCAATTCCGGCTTCCGGTTCATCGAAAATACAAACTTTATGGCTTTTGGCCAGAACTGTGGCTATTTCCACCCTTTTCCGCTCACCGCCGGAAAGTGTGGCATCCACCTCCCTGTCCAGGTATTCTGCCGCACACATCCCTACGCTGCTGAGCAAATTACAGCACACATGTTCCGGCAATTCTTTCCCCGCTGCCAGATTAATCAAACGCCTTATGGTCATTCCCTTAAAAACAGGGGGTTGTTGAAACGCATAGCCTATCCCCGCTTTCGCCCGCTCGTCCACGCTCATTTTGGTGATATCCTTACCGTCCAGCAATATCTCTCCCGCCGTAGCAGCAAGCACCCCCATAAGCAGCTTGGCAACCGTGGATTTCCCACCGCCGTTAGGTCCTGTAATCACCAGCATCTCTCCATCTGTAACTGTAAAATTAATATCTTTCACAATTGTGACCTTTTCCCCATTTTCAAAAACCTCATAAGACAGGTTACGCACATCAAGCATTTTTTCCTCCATTTCTACGCGGCTTTTGTGACCCGGCATTTTGCATTTCTTTATTTCTTCCGCCGTATATTATACTCTTTCTTCTCCTTCCTTGCAAGATTCCTCGTAACAGTTCTGCCTTCGGCTTCCCTGTTACGGAATCTGCCCATTCCAAATCGCCTTCGGCGAGGGGCAGATTCTGTTTTGGCTAAATTGACGTGCTTGTACGGACTTTGCAGCAAGTGCAAAGTCCTGGGCTGAACTGTTACCATTCCTCCAATTAAAATCAAGGAAAATATGTACACACCACCATGAAAGTGCTATGATAGATGTATTACACAGGCTCGGAGGACTATCAGCGTTGAACACATATTATGAACTGGAGGAAAATTTCATTTCTCACCTTACCGGAGAGGACTATATTACACTGACCAATAGAATGCCCGGCGGCTTTTTTATATATCATGCTGACCATGAGGGGAAACTCATATATGCCAACCAGACCATGCTTCATATTTTCAATTGCTCCACCATGGAAGAATTCCGGGAATTAACCGGAAATTCCTTTAAGGGGATTGTCCACCCCGATGATTTGGAGTCAGTGGAACAAAGCATACAAAAGCAGATTCACCGCAATACAGGCGATTTAGATTATGTAGAATACCGTATTATCCAAAAAGGCGGCGGTATCCGTTGGCTGGAGGATTATGGCTACTTTTCCAAGGATGACCATGGCAAAGATATTTTTTATGTTTTTGTTGTAGATATTACGGAGCGCAAACAACTCCAGCTGGAAGAACAGGTTCGCCGGCTGGATATGATCGAAGGGCTCAGCATTGATTATGAATCCATTTTTTACGCAGATTTGGATACGGATAAGATACAAGCCTACCGGATCAGCCCCCGCTTTGCGAAAAAATTTAAAGATAACTATACCATCTGTACTTTCCAGGGATTTGATACCGAGTACATTCAGACATGGGTTCTGCCGGAAGACCGGCATATTGTGAAACAGGCCACCCAGCCCGATTATATCCGCAGCAGGCTGGCCGAACACCAATTTTTCCATGTCAATTACCGGGTCGTACAGCACGGGAAGACAAAATATCTTCAGCTTAGGATCGTCAATGTAGGTGCCAGTGACCGCATTTCCCAGATTGTCATAGGCTACCGGAGCGTGGATGAAGAAATTATTTCGGAAATGGAACAGAAAAAAGCCCTTGCCGATGCCTTAACATTAGCCCAGTCCTCCAATATCGCCAAGAATGCCTTTCTTTCCAACATGTCACATGATATTCGGACTCCTATGAATGCTATTGTAGGTTTTTCTGCCCTCGCCAAAAAATACATTAATGACACGCAGAAAGTAAAAAATTATTTGGATATGATAGAAACATCCAGCGACCATCTTCTCCATTTGATAAACAATGTGTTGGAAATATCCAGTATCGAAGCCGGAAAAATTCATATGGAAGAGGACGAATGCAATCTTTTGGAAATTTTGCAGCAGGTTCAGGCCGCCATCCTTCCCAGGGCAGGGGCAAAGTCGATTGCCTTTTCCCTAAACATATCCGGCCTAAAGCATTATACGGTTTATACTGACAGACGGCGGCTGGGAGAAATTATATTGCGTCTTACGAATAATGCGGTAAAATACACAGAATCCAGAGGTTGGATAAAGCTTACCGTTATAGAATTGGAGAAAGAAGAGCCTGAACATTGTACCTATCAATTTTCTGTCGAAGATAACGGCGTAGGTATCGGAGAAACATTCCTAAAGCACATTTTTGAACCTTTTGAGCGGCAGCAGAATACAACATTCAGCGGTGTGCATGGTACCGGCCTTGGTCTGACCATTACGAAAAAGTATGTGGATATGATGGGGGGAACCATAGATATTAAGAGCAATGTGGGCCTTGGCAGCATCTTTACCGTGACGCTGCGGCTGCGCACCCGGAGTCACCAGGCTAAACCTTTCCTCCGTGCTAAGCCTGTGCCTATACCATCAACCTCACCACGTAAAATACTTTTAGTGGAAGATAACAAGCTCAATCTGGAAATCGAGGTAGAACTGCTGCAGGATATGGGATTCCTTGTGGATACTGCCACTGATGGAAGCATTGCGGTGGAAAAGATTCAAAATTCCCAGCCCGGCGATTATTCCTTGATACTTATGGATATCCAGATGCCCATCATGGATGGCTACCGTGCCACCATGGCCATACGCCAGCTGGAAAATCCTGCGCTGGCCTCCATCCCTATCGTGGCATTGTCCGCCAATACTTTAGAGGAGGACCGCATACGTTCCATGGAATGCGGCATGAATGCACACTTGGCAAAACCGGTAAATATGCCCCAGCTCATGGAAATGATAGAAAAAATATTGATTGCATTCTAAAACGAAGAACCTTCAAAATTCAAAAAAGGGCTATCCCTGAATTACGTTTTTCAGGACAGCCCTTTTTTATAATTTGATATTATTATCTCTTTACTTACCCATCTTCTTTGCAAAATCTGACATGGCCTCGGATATTTTTATCTGCTGCGGGCAGACCGCTTCGCAGCTTCTGCAGCCGATGCAGGCGTTAGGCTGCTTTTCATCCGGCACCGCCATTAGCGCCATCGGGGCAATGAAACCACCCCCTGTAAACCTGTCTTCATTATACAGTTCCAACAATTCCGGTATATTCAGTCCTTTCGGGCAATGGCTCACACAATAATGGCACGCCGTACAGGGCAGGATATTTTTTTCCAGCATTTCCCCTGCTATGCCAAGAAGCGCTTCCATTTCCTTTTCCGTCAATGGTTGATCTTCGGAAAATGTATGTATATTTTCTTTCAGCTGTTCCATATTGGACATCCCGGACAGAACCACTTTCACCTCCGGTATCGCCTGAAGGAAGCGGAACGCCCATGCTGCTGCAGACTCTTCCTCCCTTAGTTCCTTCAGTTTCTGCGTATGTTCCTCTGAAAGGGATGTCAAACGTCCGCCCCGCAGCGGCTCCATGACCCAAACCGGAATCCCGTGCTCTTTTAGCAATTCCACCTTTTCCTTGGCATTCTGGAAATTCCAGTCCATCCAGTTTAACTGGATCTGGCAAAATTCCATCTGTTCCCCATAGGCATCCAAAAAGCGTTTCATGACATCATAACTGCCATGGGCGGAAAAACCGAGATGACGGATTCTCCCATTTTCCTTCTGCTTCATCAAATAAGGAAAAATACCATATTTTTCATCCAGATAGGCATCAATATTCATTTCGCACACATTGTGGAACAGATAAAAATCAAAATATTCCACACCGCATTTTTCCAACTGCTTTTCGAAAATTTCTTCTACTTTATCCATGTTGGCCAGGTCATACCCTGGGAATTTCGTGGCCAGGTAATAACTTTCCCTGGGATATCTGCCCAGCGCTTTCCCCATGACAAGCTCTGAATTCCCGCTGTGATACCCCCATGCCGTATCATAATAATTAATTCCCTGCTCCATCGCATAGGCTACCATTTCCATGGATGCTTCTTCATCAATCCTGGAATCATCCCCGTCAATTACCGGCAGACGCATAGCCCCCAGCCCCAAAGAAGAAAGTTTTATATCCTGAAAGTCCTTATAAATCATTGTGCTGTCCTCCTTTTCCTGTGGATAGGCCCTCGGAATTTTCCCTGTACCCGCCTTTGCGGCCAATTTCCCGCCAAATGCACACAGATTTCATCCGCATTCATTTCATAAACCTGTACACATCCGGCAAAAATATGCTCGCTAAATCAGGTACAAAGAGATTCTGAGAGATTGTTTTTTGTTATGCCCATGCCTTTTATTATATCTGATACGCGTAAAAAAGACAAATAGTTTTCCTGTATAGAGTAGTATAGGGGTAACAGTTCAGCCTGCGACTGCGCACGTGCTGCGCAGTTAGCAGCCAATGAATTGGAACAGCCAGGAATCCGCCCTTTTGCCGCAGGCAAACTTTAAAATGGGCGGATTCAGTGACAGCGAAGCCGAAAGGCTGAACTGTTACGTATAGGAAAATCCTCGTCTCAGCACTGCTCCTTTTTACAAGTCAACTCTCTTTTAGGCTGTACTATTGCGTGATAGCATCATAGAATGCATCCACGCCATCTAATCTAGCTGCCAGCTTATGCCATTTGGTCAAAATCTCCATATTCTTCTGGCTATCAATTAATTCCTTTAAGTTCTTTGGCACTTCCCCATACTCCTCCAGCAATTCATAAATTGCCTCTATTTTTGCTTCTATTTTGCCTTTTTCTTTCCCTTCCGCAATTGCATCATCGTACCATTCATCCATTGCTTTGCACATGCCTTCTCCTCCGTTCCACTTTTTTCCATTGTTTTTTAGGATGCCGGTCCACCCCCTTTCTCCCCAGTATACCACCAACGTTACTACAGGGCAAATCCGGTCACTCTCTTTAAACTGATACAAGCGTTCCCCTTCATTTCTGTATACTGATGCCCCTTGCCCTTTCTTGTACATTTTATCTGCTATTTCATTCCCCTTCATAATTCTTTTTATCTGCCGGCTATATTCCAATATCTCTTCCAACATAACCCGGGCGGGCATCCTATAATCCACAGTTTTCTGATTTTCTACCACAAAAACCGCGAAACGCTGCCCTGCACCATTTTGCTTCATAACAAGGTCTCGCTGTTTCTCCAACACCTCTTTCTGATTGGCATGAACCAGAATCGGGGGGATCTCTTCCAGTTCTTCCGCCTTTACTATCTGTCTCCCACAGAACAGTCCTCCGTTCCATAAATCCGCATACCTTCTGGCATCGCCAAGGTATGACTTTAATAAAACATCCATCTTTCCCATCTTACCTCCCTTCGCAGGAAGTACAATGCTTTGACTGCCAAATCGAAACCTCCTGCTGCTTTGCTCGTCCGTTTGAATGAAAAGCACGATTTCGCCTGACGCCCCAGCAATATTCCTATTTCTTTTTAATTATCCATGGAATAGTTTACTGAACCTAAAGAGAAAATACTCAGAATTGTATTAGACTTTACTGAAATATATGCTTTTGTACAGTTTACCATATGATTTTTTCTTTGTCCATCTTTTTTGGTAAATTATACAAAAGCTTGGTAAAAGCCCATTACTGTTCACAGGCAATGTCATGATGTTGGGGTCAAAAGGTATTTTGACCCCTGATGCCAACGGATTGCTCCGCATTTCATGCTCACGCAATCCTAAAACACCATGTCATTAAGTTAGCACCTCAGCCCAGCCGCGAGGGAAATAAAATGCTTAAGGAGTCCCTTAAAAAGCGTCGCAGCTGCTTTTACCGCATCGTTTTTAACACAACGCGGATAATATTCGCCGTATTAAACTGCAAGTCGGCCAGCGTGATACGAAAGCCATCCATTTCCCTGCCTGTCTTTACGGCTTCTACAATATCATCCACATTCTTCCGGCAGCCCGGCATTTGTATGTCATTTCCGGCATAAATACATCCCACAGAGGACGAAATCGGATACCGGGGCTGGAATTTCCCTGTAATTTCCGGCATGTCCTGGGATGTAAACCAGTCGGTCATCACCGTTCCGTCAAATCCCCACTCATCCCTTGCCATGGCCTGTAACAAGTCATAACTATTGGCCGTATGGATACCGTTGAGCAGATTATAGGAAGTCATGATGGAAAGGGGCTGGGATTCTTTTACTGCAATTTCAAACCCTTTCAAATATATTTCCCGCAAAGCCCGTTCGCTCACATGGGCATTGACGAAATACCGGTTATCTTCCTGATTATTCACTGCGAAATGCTTAATGGTGGTGCCTTTCCCCTTATGCTTCTGTACCCCTATCGTTATGGCCGCTGCTATCTTCCCTGATACCAGAGGGTCTTCCGAATAATATTCAAAATTACGCCCGCACAACGGATTGCGATGGATATTCATAGCCGGAGCCAGCCAAAGGTCCACGCCAAACTGCTCCATCTCCGCTCCTATCATATCTCCTGCCCATTCCGCCAGTTCCGTATTCCAAGACTGGGCCAGCGACCAGCCAATAGGAATTGCCGTGCAGTATTGATAGTAATTATCCACTTCATCCTCATTGATATCAGGGTCAAACGGTTCGAAAGAGTCGCCCATCACGGAACCTCCAGGCAACAGTTTCCCCTCCTTGGTCGTTTTAAAATGAGGCTGCAGACGCAGCCCTGCAGGCCCATCCGCCAATATCATATTTTTTATGCCCCTGCTGACTTTAAGGATGGATGAGGTATCCCCTGCCGCCCCCGGCACTGTATACGATGCATTGCCCACCACGTTTCCCTCGCCGGCACGCAGCGTTCCCACGCACATATCGGCCATTTCCTCCACAGTAAGCTGTGCCACCAGTTCCTCCACTGTGCAATCTCCGTTTTTTACATCCTGTACTGTCAGTTTTTTCTCCCGGTCTGTTTTATATTCTTCCCTTTTCCCCTGATAAACCATATGCTCGGCCTTAATACAGGATGACTGGATACTGCCATGGTATACCCGGCCCAGCCCTTCGCTATTTTTTTCATAGGCTGTTTTTGCTGCCGTTGTATCGGGCTTGATTTCCTTCAATTGGATATCCAGCGGGAACAGATTTTTTCCAATCTGCGTTTTCACCTCTTCCGCTAATGTGAGGACTGCCGCCACCTCAGTATTCCCTGCACTGCTGCCCACACGGATGACATAATCCCCTTTTTCCAAAACCCAGGCCGCATCCGCTTCCGAATAGGATGCCATCTCCTTTATAGCAAAGGTCAATATCATCGCCTCCGACTCCCCTGGCTTTAACAGGGAAGTTTTATGATAGGCTGCCAATTCTTGATAAGGCTTGTCCATCCTGCCCTGGGGCGCCGAATAATAAATCTGGACCACTTCCTTGCCCGCATAAACAGAGCCTGTATTTTGAACCGTTGCCCGTACCTGCACCCTATCCCCTGCTGCTTCTGCCCCGTCTATCTGCAAAGAAAAATCCGTATAGGAACGGCCAAACCCGAAACAGTACTCCGGTTCTACGCCAAAACTGTCAAAATAACGGTACCCTACATATATCCCATCCTCATATTCTTCATCATGCACACTTCCATTGTGACTGAACTTGGCAGAAGAAGGATAATCCATGTAATTTTTCGCCCAGGTATCCACCGTCTTCCCGGAAGGATTCACCTTCCCCGTTACCACATCCGCCAGCGCATCCCCGCCAATATTGCCCAACTGCCCCATCAGCAGAATCGCATTAATGCCTGGTATGGCTTTCACCCCCGAAAGTTCCATCACGCCGCCAATGTTTAAAATAACTATAGTCTTTTTAAAATGGGCCGCTACCATCTCCAGGTTCTTTTTCTCTTCCGCAAACAGCAAATAATCGCCTTCCCTGTTATACCGATCAGAGCCTTCCCCGGAATTTCGGGCAATCACATATACTGCTACATCCGTATCCGCCTCTTTGCAGTCCTCTTCCGTAATCAATACCGGCGCAGGGGCACTGTAGGGGTGGTCAAATTGAATAATAAATTCACTCCGGCTGCTCTTCTTAGCCTCCGCCTTCACCCACTCCAAATATTCCCCTTTCGATTTATCCAGCATCTCCCCCTGTTTATCCAGCCATGAACCAGATGTTACAGTAAATCCGGCATTCTTAAACCCCTCTTCCACATTTACAATACTCCTGGAATTCACATCCCCTGAACCTGTGCCGCCCTTTACCGTTCTTCTTACACCATTTCCAAATAACGCAATTTTTCCGGTTTCTTTTAGCGGCAGCGCCCCGTCATTTTCCAGAAGCACCATGCATTCCCCTGCCAATTCCCGGGAAATATTCATATGGTCTATTTCCCTCTGCTCCACTTCCTTTGATTTTGATGCATAAATCTCCGACATAAACCGATTACCTCCTCTTGCAAAAAAGCTGTGATGGGCGATGCCCTTCATTTTCTGTATATTTTTCCGTTCCTTCCACCATCGGTGCAATTTTTCTCCGGAATGCAGCAGCCAGCAGCTTTTTATCCAAAATAATCTCATATACCTGCTGGAGCTGCGTCAACGTAAAATACTCCGGCATTAAACCCAATGCCAAGTCCGTATACGCCAGCTTTCCCCTCAGCCTTTCCAGCCCATACGCTATAATCTGTGCATGGTCAAATGCCAGCCCATTATTTTCCAGAATCCTGCCGCCCGCAAAGGTGCCTTCTTTCTCTTTCTCCAGCAGTGCTTCCATCTGCTGCTCCCCCTTAGAAAGCTTCAATTCCCAGACCTCTTTTCCATCCCTTTCCTCCCGCATGCGCAAAGAAACTTCAAACCAGGCTGCCCCTGCCGCATCATCCCCAGCCTGAACACACACCTTCCCGCTATCTATCAATGCCATATATGCACAACTCATGACCCATGTCCGGGGATCTCTCCCCGGCTGGCTAAAGGTGTAAAGCTGTTCCAAATATACTTTATCTACCCCTGTTTCTTCCCTCAGTTCACGGCAGGCCGTCTGCTCCGTCGTCTCCTCCGGACGCACAAACCCTCCCGGAAGCGCCCAACAGTTAAGATATGGATGCCCTCCCCTTTGAATCAGTAAAACCCGCAATTCTTTACGGGGCAGCTTCCGGTAATTATCCTTTTCTTCGTCCGTTACCGTAAAAACCACCATATCCGCCGCCACTGATGGCCGGGGATAAGCCTTTGGCGTATACGAAGCCAAAAACTCTTTTTCCGTCAACCCGTTCTTATCTTTTAATTCACTTCCATCTCTCCACTGCTTTTCATCTCTCATACTATTGATAAATTACCCCATTTCCGCTTTTAAAAGCTGTTCCCTGACTTCTGTTAATGCAAAGCCCAATAGATTGCTTCCTTTCCATTTTAGCGGATTCTGTGCATCCGGGTTCGTCTTTCCCATCCCAATCCCCCAAATCCTGTCCATAGGGCTTGCTTCCACCAGGATTCGCTTCTGCGTTCTTTTTAAATACTCCCACAACTCCGGATTTTGGGAAAATTTCGCCACGTTTCCCCTTTTCACAATCCCGTAGCAGGCATCTTCCCACACATCCTTCTCAAATCCCCTTACCTTACGCCCATATGCTTTCATTTCTTTTGGGTTCACCGACTCCATAATCTGGGTTAACATCTCCCCGTCACCAAACAGCCTTGCTTTTTCCGCCATCATGAACTGCTCCGCACAACAATATTCTACCCCATCCACCTCAAATCTGCAATCCCACCACTGGCTTAAACATGATTCGCTGATTTTCCCGTCAGCCGAAGGCGTAGGCCTCCAGAAAAACACAAACTCCATAGACTGTCCTTCCCCATATGCCGCCCTCAAATCTTTTACATTATTAATCATACCATATCCCTTCCTTTCTTCAACCTTTTACGTCATAAATTCTTCTTTGACTAATTTTTTCTTAGTCTTTTAATTTGAACAGTTTGATATTATTATTTTATTAATATCATTTTATAAATATAATAAGGGTCAACCACATTTTTGTCAACCCTTATCTACCGGAAAGTCAATTTTCAATCTTAGGCCTCCAAATACCCAGTAACAGTTCAGCCTTTCGGCTTCCTTGTCGCATTTACATATTGGTACGGACTTTTTTAAAAGTCCTGGGCTGAACTGTTACAATACCCCTTCAAAAATTCATACATCTCCTTCTCCGTAGGAGGACAGCCCTTCAGGCTATACTCAAAATCCTTCGTACAATTCCCAACCCCCAGCTTCCCCTTTTTCCCCCGATACCCTTGCCCGATGCATATCTTCTCCGGAAAATCTTTCAACAGCCCTTCTTTTTCCAGCATGTCCAAAGCCGGTATCAAGTACCCATAGCAGGCGCTGCAGGAATCCACCTCTTCCGTCACTTCCCGAAGCTTCATCACCCGTTCCTTATCGGGCATTTTCACAGGCCCGCTATCGCCCGCACAGTTCTGCTCCCTGATACATGCCCTGCCCAAATCTCCACAGCCCGCGCCCAAATTTTCTGCCATTCCGATATAAGGCACTTCCTTCACTTCATACCCCATTAATTTACATACATAAGCATCACAGAGCACCGGGTCCGCCGCCGCAAACAGGCGGTTCATCACCGTAGGATTTCCCCCGTCCTCAAAGCTTAAATCCCCGCAAATACCGTCCACTAAAATAAAATCCTGCCGGATGCCGACGCCCAGGTGGGCAATTGGCCGATGCAGGCCCAGCGTATGAAACCGCCTTTTTTCTCCATTGGGTATCAGCCCTTTCATATTCTTCAAAGCACAGGTGATCCGCGTCTGGCAATGCCCCTTCATTACCGGCACATTAATCATAAAATCCACATCAAAAGCGCATCTGCAAATATTCAGTTTCATGCCTTGGCAATCTGTGGACACTCCCATTTCTTTCTGGGTATCTATCAGTTCCACCCCGTATTTTGCCGCCAATTCTCTATATCCACAGACCTGAAAAGCATTTTCTGTCTTCTCCCCCACCCAGGAACCTTCCATAATGGCAATCTCCCGAAATCCCTTCTCTTTCAAATATTGCAGCAATCCCTCCACTACCTCCGGGTGGGTGGTAGCCCCCTCTGATGCCGGAACTGCCGATACCAGGTTAGGTTTAATCCCCACCCTTTTCTTCCGGTCTCCAATCATCCCCGCCAGATTACACATTTCCAGCAGCCCCTTCGTCATCTCCCTATATTCAGTACCATATGTGACTATAATCTCATTTTTTTTCATATCATATCCCTTTCAGTTTATAGGCTTTTTCATAAGTTCTAATCTATTTTAGATTACACATTGTAGCTTATTGTACCATAAACATGTACGCCCCTGCGCACATGGAATCAAAGGTTAGGACACTCCTCCCTGTTTCAACATTATACCATGAATAGTAGGCTCATTTTATTATTTCTTTTAAAACCAATTATAAAAGATAAACTTCCGAAATCCTTCCAATATTATATGTGGTTTTCGGTGATAATAGCTTTGATGATACCCGTATCAACTGTCGTTATGATTCCTGTATCAAATAATTCGGCAATGTCAATGACATCAACGTATGATATTGCACAATGGATTTCTGATACAGCATCTAAAAAACCTGTAAATCTTGCATTTAAACCACAAAATGAGAACGAACAATGCCTCAGTATCGCAGTTGTTTTATTCGTTCTTTGGCAATTAGGAATGATCCTTGTTCTTGTCTTTCATATCGTATGTTATGCGCTTTATGCCCGAAGCCTCAACAAACACAATATATGTGCAAATCGGAAAGAAATAGAATTGTTAAACAACCTATTAAAAAGAAAAAACACGCTGTTGTTATATAAAAACCCAACAGTGGAAATACCGATTTTAACTGGTTTGTTCCGTCCTGCGGTCATTTTGCCTAATAAAAAATATGAGGATCTGAGGCTTCGGAATATTTTGATGCATGAAATTACACATATGAAAAGGTATGACATTCTCGTTAAGCGGCTGTTGATTTTGGTCGGAGCGATACACTGGTTTAATCCACTTGTTTATTTTGTGCGCCGTGAGATAAATAAAGCATGTGAATTAGCATGTGATGAATCCGTCATAAAGAAATTTAATAATATCGAAATGCAACAGTACGGCGACACTTTAATTACCGTTGCTGCTGATTCAATAAAAAAGATGCCTCTTTTGACAACTATGCTTGAAGACAAAAAAAATTTAAAAGAAAGGTTAGATGCTATTATGAAACAAAAACAGCATTCAAAAAGAACAGTCATTGCAGCAAGTGTTTTTCTGGTTATCATTGTTTGTGCTATTTTGGGGCTTAATACATTACACAGAATAGAAAGCGAACAGCATTACGCAGATAATTATCCTCTGCCACAAGACCAAAAACATATTAAGGAGATTGAATTGAAAAATGTTTTACGTAATTATGATAAAAAGAACATTGCTGAAGCATATATTTTTTTAAGTGATTTAGATGATGAAATCACTAATGCCTACATAACTATTATATGCCATGAAAAAAACCCTAGTTCTGAAATGCAAAACGAAATAAAGTCTCTTGCATCCGAAAACCTGGAATTGGATATCCAGAATATCTACGTTGATTATATAGACTTCGAATCATTTACTTCAAACGAGAGAGTAAGTAATGAATTTTTTGATTATGCAAAATAGCGCGAACAGTTTTTAGAAGAAAGGCTTAGTACACATCAACTCAGCCAAAAAGCTATGATGTATTTAAAAATTATATAACAGCAATTGACGCCGAATAAGGGAAACACAGCAAATGTGTTGGCCGAATTCGGCGTCAATATTATATGTCTAGTTCAAACCGACACTATGCAATGTACAAATGTCCTGCGGTTTTCCGTGTAGAAAATATTCAGCATATTTCCTTGCGCCGTCACCGAAGGGTAAGAATATTCTCCTGGCTCCATCTCCAGATGGAACGGCTCACTAAAGGTTTTTCCGTTATCCTCCGACAAGCTGACAGAAAGCGGTGAACGCTTCCCCCAGTTATAAGGAATCGGATTGTATACTACCGCCAACGTTCCATTTTCCATGCGGACAGCATCAATTCCGCAACAGTTATTGGGCAGCTGCGTGGGATATGCTTCACACCAGGTCTTTCCATAATCAGTAGAATCACTTCTGTATATCCTTCCCCTTGTGCTCCGCATCAAGGCGTGAACCTTCCCCTTTTCCGATTCCCACATAGTGGGCTGGATGACCCCATCCCATGCCCCTACCGTATTTAAATCATTTTCCCAGAGAGCCCCTTGACGCAGCCCCTCCCAGAGCATATCTCTATTCAATGACTCCGGCTTCTGGTGGGTGATGGGAATCGAAGCCATCTCCCAAGTCTCCCCCGCATCATAGGAGATGTCTGCATAACAGTCCATTTCCTCTCCCAGTTCTCGGGAAGTAGGTGCTATCCATGCACCATTGGAGGCCAGCAATATCTTATTCCTTACCGTTGCCCGCGGCCTATAATCCCCGGGTACTGCCTCCTTTGCCTCTGTCCATGTATATCCCCCATCCTCCGACCAGGATACATAAGTATACCATGTCTGTACGGTCAGCCCTACTTTATAAAACAAATAGATTTTCCCTCCATGTTGGAAAAGTACTGGATTCCAGTGAGGAAGCTGGTAAATATATTTTATCCGCACTGGCGGATGCCATTTTCCTTCCTTAAAGCGGGATAGCCAAATCGCCTGATCTGGCGTGCCCTCGCTTGTTCCCGCCCAAAAAGCCACCAGATATTCATCTTCGCCGATTTTCAGCTGTGTATTTGCATGACAATCATGAAACCATTCCTGTTGGCTTGAAAAAATCCTTTCTTTTAATATTATATGCATAAGTTCTTTCTCCATTATTTCCTACTGTTCCCCAGAATAATAGTTCTCCACGGATTCTTCCAGATGCTGCCGCATCAGTTTCTCCGCCTTTTCCCCATCCTGGGAGCGCAAGGTGGCTATAATTTGCTTATGAAATTCAATTCCGTTTTCATTTCCCCCTTCAGGGATCAGTGCAGTCCGCAAAATGGGAGCCAAAAGGTTCGCCATAGACTGTGCAAATAATTCCAGCAGGGGATTGTGCGATAGCTTGGCGATAGTAATATGAAACTGGATATCCAAACTGATCCTCTTTTCAATATCCCCTTTGTATTTCATCATACTGGCATTAATTTCGTCCAAAACGTCAAAAGCCTCCGGCTCATTGCGTTCTGCAGCCAATCGGCATGCTTCCGTCTCAATTATTCTCCGGACCTCCATAACCGCGCTATGCTCCACATTATCTAAAAGGATGATCCGGTTCAGAAGTTCCGTCAAACTCCTGTTATCCGGCTTCTCTATGTAGGCACCCTCCCCCGTCTTAAGACTGACCAAATGGCGTTCCTTTAAAATTTTTAGTGATTCCCTCACCACATTCCTGCTCACGCCAAAATTTTCGGCCAATGTCTGCTCCGAAGGAAGCCTCTGCCCAATCTGGGAAGAATCATTCAATATCATCTGCTCCAGATTATCCGCTATACTTTCATATAAATTTACTCGCTGTACGCTATAATTGATTTTCTGCAAAATATCCACCCATTCTTACTTTTTTATCTTTAAGCATGACTTCATATACTACTGTTTTACCACAAGAACACCTTCACACCTTCCTATCAGTCAGGTGTTCCCAATCCTCTGCACCCAAATTTGCACAGGAGTTTCTGATGCCAAGCCTCAAGTACTTCAGGTTTTCTCATCCAGCACCCCGCCCGTCATCCTTCCATTTTCCATGGTCACCCAGTTCATTTTCTCCTGCCCGCCATCTCTGGACGGATAATCCCTCCTGTCATGACAGCCACGTGATTCCCTCCGCTGACGCATACTATATACAATCAAGCCGGCCGCCTGCACTGCATTATAAGCCCTGAAATACTCCGCTGTTTCCTTTTTGCCCAGGTTCTCCATCGGATTGATATATAAATCCTCCAGCTTTTCCAGAGCCTCCTTTAATCCTTCTTCCTCCCGGTGCAGGCATGCATATTTCTGCATAATACCCCGAACTTCTTTCATTATTTCCAAAGGCTGCCCGCTTCCCCCCTTACCTAGGCATCCGAATTCTTCCCGTAACACATCTTTCACTTCCAGGTGGGGGCTCAATTCTCTTCCAGATGCATATTCCGCTGCTCCTTTGCCCGCCGCTTCCCCTAAAACCTGGGTAGCCAGGATACACAAACCTCCCATCCTGTTTGGCCCGTGGCATCCTCCCGCGCTCTCGCCGCAGGCATACAGCCCTTCCATATCCGTTGTCATATCCCCATGAAGCAGGATTCCCCCGTTAAACCCCTGGGCAAAGGGGTAAAGAGCCATCTGTGTACCCGTATCCATCCCCATTTGTCTCAAAAAAGAATCCCAGAGCTGATAGCGTTTCCCTGACACCTTGGAGGCATCCGGGGAAAATACCAGCCCGATACCATTGCCCGCTTCCCCTTCTCCAACCATGGCATATTCCAAATATTTACCTTTGCTGTCCGTACTGAAAGGACCATGCGCGGCATGAGCCAGAAGGCACTCTTCTTCCGTCATCCCCTCCGGCAAATATTTGGACAGGCACTCTTCCCCCTTCCTGTTTTGCACCTTAGGCAGTTCCACATAGGAAAACGGATAATAATTAATCCCTCTCCTGGGCGTCACACTGCCATGTACAAACTGAATAAACTCCAGGTTTGCCAGCCGCACCCCATGCCTGGCCGCCATGGCGTAAGCACCGCCATACAGACGTCCGTAAGAAGCCCCATATTCATAAAGCCCCTCGCCGCCCCCGCAAGCCAGCACCACAGCCTTGGCCGCTATCTGAATCAATTCTCCCCGCTCGCTTACGGCAACTGCGCCGCAACACCTTTTCTCCCTGGCGAGAAGAGATATCACCGTCATTTTGCTATGAAAATGAATATTCCCCCGTTCCTCCAATTCACGTTCTGAAAATTGGATAAACGCATCCCTGTCTTTCAAAAAAGCGCCCCTTGGCTTTCTCCCAAAGCAGCCTGTAATGCCTACTTCTTCCATTGGAACAAATGAAACCCCGCCTTCCTGCAGCCTGCGAAATGCACGGTTGGAGTCTTCCGCCAGCTTCTTCGCCAGCTTTTCATTCATACAGCCGCCCGATGCACTTATAATTTCCTCACTAAAATGCTGTACGTCTTCCTCATCCACGGCATACAACATCCCCCAGTCATGGCTCAGCGGATAAAAAGTGGAGCCGGATTGGCCAACCCTGCTTTCCCCAAGCAGCAATACCTCCTGTTCCAAATCCGCAGCCGTAACCGCGGCACGAATACCCGCTCCGCCATTTCCAACCACCAGCACATCACACCACATTTTGGCCGAAACTACTTTTTCAAATAAAAGATTTGGAAAATTTTTCATTTTTTTCCTCCATTACAGTATGATATTTCATTTGTTAAAAGTCAAGAAGAACCTCTTTCGCATAGCTTTCGTTGTAACAGTTTGGCCTTTCTGCTTCTCTGTTGCTATCCCTTCCTCACACCCGGCAAACCGGCTCCGGGAGGCAAAACTGCCGCCCGGAACTGCTGTTTATGCCTGGCAAATTACCTTTACCCCGGATTTGCCTCATTATACAGTTCAATGGTTTCATCAATTTGCGTAATGATTCTCTCCACTGCATCTTCCGGCCCGAAACTTTCATCCCCGAACATCTGCCCAAAGGCGTCCATTACAATATTCCTGAAATCATAGTAACTCCCGAACACTGCCCCCACATATTCCGGCTTACATTCCTCCAGTTCCTTCCAGATTGCCTCCACAAAAGGCTTTTTCTCTCTGAAATCCGTATATACTTCACTGTTATAGGCTCCCGTGCTCACCGGCGTATATCCCGTATAAGCGGCATAATATCCCATCACTTCGTCCTGCCACAAGTATTTGATAAATTCCCATGCACCCTCCTGTTTTTCAGCATCGCCTTTGTCAATCATCCATACCCCATTGCCGCCCGGCGAAAAGCTTCCCTTCACTTCTTCATTGGTAATAGGCGCCGCAATCTGACCCAATGTAAAGTTTTCGATGGAGGATTCCTGTTTCAGTATCCACTGTGAACTGCCTACCAGCATCGCCAAATCCCCTGTCAGGAACGCCGTGGTAATGTCGGAACTGGCAATGGTTGTGGTTGGCGGATAATTGTAGTCCTTACTCAAATATTCATGGAACGTATTGAAAATCGTATCCGCCGCCCCGTTATCGTTCATCACGCAGCGCGTCACCTGCCCGGAACGCCCATTATTATTATCAAAGGTAGGGTCTCCGGAAAGACACATATATTCCTCCACCTGCCAGCCATCGCTCAAAATAGACCAGCCGTATTTTGCTTCACCTGCATCCACTACCTTCTTCGCCGCTGCATCCAGATCCGCAATCGTCTTAATAGAATTTACATCCACACCTGCGTTTTCCAGCGCTTCTTTATTGTAACTCACCGACAGCATCGTTACGCTCAAAGGCATGCAATAAAGAGTATCCTCAATCGTATATAAAGAACGGATATTCTCCTGCATCCCCGACACATCAAAGCCTTCGGAATCAATATAGTCCTGTATCGGTATCACATAATCGCTGTCCTTTAAGTATCCCATACACTCCACCACAATCTGATAAATATCAGGCAGGGACTCCTTCGGAGTCGCCTTAAATTTTGCAAAACTGTCATACCAGCTCCCCTGAAATTCCGACACTACGTAGTATTTGTCCGAAGATGCGTTAAAATCATTGACAATCTGTGTAAACGCTTCCTCCCCCACGCCGCTTAGCATATGCCATACGGTAATTTCCACCTTATCTCCAGTGGATTTTTCCTGGGAAGCCTCCTCTTCCCCGCTGTCCGCTTCTTCTTCGGTATCGGTTTCCTGGGAAGCAGCCTCTTCATCCTGCTTCGCCGTTTCCTCCAAATCTCCCCCTGTGTTTTCTCCCGATGCCCCACAGGCCGCCAAAGAAACCATCATGGACAGTATACATATCACTGCCACTGCCTTTTGAAACCATTTGCTTTTCTTCTTCATGTTACCCTCTCCTTTCGTGTGAAAATACATACATCTCTTGATGCAGTTTCCTGCAAGCAATATACAACGTATATCTTACATTTATAACAATAGCCATCCTGCTACCGCTATCCCTTCACTGCGCCCGCTACCATTCCTTTTACCAGGGACTTCTGTCCAAAAATAAAAACAATCACCGCAGGCACCACAGCCGTCATTGCTGCCGCGAGGACCAGCCCATAATCGGCTCCCTCCGAATCCTTCAATATACCCGTTCCAATCTGAATCGTCCGCATGGCATCCTTATTTGTCACCAGCAGCGGCCAAAAATATTGGTTATACGCATTGACAAACGCATATAGCCCCAAAGATGCCGTAGCCGACTTGGAAATGGGAAATGCAATCCTTACCAGGAAATTCATATGGCTGCAGCCGTCTATCACCGAGGCCTCTTTTAACTCCCGGGGGATAGTCATATAAAATTGCCGCAGAATAAAAATGCTCATCCCATTTGCCAGAAACGGCAGTGTCAATCCCAGATAAGTATCCGTCAGCTTTAGTCCGCAGATAGTCAGATAATTGGAAATCAGGTTGGATTCATAAGGTATCATCATGGAAGCCAACACCAGCACGAATAGCGATTTTTTCCCTTTAAAGTCAAAAAAAGTAAAGGCATAAGCCGCAAGGCTGGAAGTAATAATCTGTGCCACCACCTGGATACCGCTGACTAAAAGCGTATTCTTAAAATAAATAAAAATCGGTACCCTTGAAAATACTGCCTGGTAATTCTTCCATGACATACGCTGCGTAAAAAAGATTGGAGGCATCTTAAAAATATCCGCCATCCCCATAAAGCTTAGGCATACACCATAAAATAGCGGAAAAATCACCAGCCCTCCCAACAATAGTTTCAGAAAGAAGAAGATTGCCTCTTTCCTTTTTTTCATCAGTAATTCACACCCTTCTTTTCAAATAAAAACTGGATTCTGGTTATGATAAATATAATCAGGAACAATATCACTGACTGCGCACAGGCATAGTCGAACCTGGTATTTCGGAAAGCTTCCTCATAAATTGACCATATCAGCGTCCGTGTGCTCTGATAAGGTCCTCCGTTGGTCAAAAGCCTTATCTGTGCAAAGGTCTGAAAGGAAAATACAATGTTATAAAATATCACAAAAAATATCTGAGGCGATGCGATGGGTATAGTAATATAGAGTAACCTTGCAAAATACCCTGCCCCGTCCAACTGGGCACTTTCCTGCAGTTCCGGGGAAACATTGCGCAGGCCGGTCAGCAGGAAAATAACGTTCATCCCCAGCCCGGACCAGGCTGTCACCGCCGCCACACACCAAATAGCCATCTTCGGCTCGGCCAGCCAGGCATAGTCCGTTCCCAGCACATAATTCAATATTCCCGCATGAGGCGCAAAAATCAGATACCAGATAACCGATGCCGGGGCCGCCGCAATGACCAGTGAAATCGTAAACATGGTCTCATAGATCCTACTCCACCGCTTCTGCTCCACCGATGCCAGAGCCAAAATAAATCCTATAATAAATGAAGGGATTCCCACCATCAAAGCGAATTTAAATGTCCTAATCAATGTTTCCCTAAATTCCAATGACGTTAATATTTTCACATAATTGCGTGCCCCCACAAATTTAATCGGACTGCCTGACGCATTAGTCAGTGTCAGCGAAGTGTATATATTTTTTATAAAAGGAAAGAAAACAAATCCACCAATAATTATCAGGCTCGGCAGAAGCAGCAAATAAGGCTGCCATTCCCATTTCTTTTTCCCGGCCTGATAAGCCCTGCCCTGATTTTTCCACGTCCGATTCCCTCTGTTCCCACTTCCTTCAGTGTCTTGTTTCATCTTCTTATCACCGCCTTTCCACATTACTAATCTATTAATTACTCCAAAGTTCTCTCGGCCTGCACTTGCCTGATATTCCGTAAAGTCTTCTCTGCCATTGTTGACAAATATAAATGATCGGTTCCTGCAGAAATCATGTTGATTCCCCGGTTATGCCAATACTGAATCGTTTTTTTATCGCATGCCCCAGTGGAAACGCCGATACTTTTCCTATTCCTTTTCAGTATAGCAATCGCTTCATCAATCAGGGCTGTTGTCCTTTCCCCGAATACCTGGTTGATTTCCCCGATAGATGCTGACAAATCACAGGGTCCGAAAATATAAGCGTCAATATAAGGGTTTTTCACAATTTCAGGCAGATTCTTTACCGCAGTTTCCGTCTCAATCTGGATACAGCGGCAGATTTCCATGCTTTTTTTCTGTATGTATTCATCGCTGTCCTCCTGGCCATAGCTCACTGCCCGAATCGGACCATAACCACGGATTCCGTAAGGGGGATACAAGCAGCTCTTCATGGCCGTCTCCGCCTCTTCTGCCGTATTTATCATCGGAAAAATAATGCCTGTAGGCCCCATTTCCAATACCCTTTTTACCAGAACTTTATTGTTCTCCGGTATCCGCACTAAAGTGCTCGTTCCGCCGGCGCGGGCTGCAATCAGGTGGTTCTGCAATGCCTGATAGTCAATGGCGGTATGTTCCGTATCTATCCAAAGGAAATCGAACCCTACCCCTGCCAGAAGCTCGCTGACGCAGGCATCTCCCAAACTCACGTGCATGCCGGCGATTTCTTCGCAGTCCTGTAGTTTTTCTTTTAAGTATCCCATGCCGCTTCTCTCCTTTCGTGTTCCATTCGTAGTGTAAATTTGTAGAGTTGTTAGGCTGTACTACAACTATACAGCCATACATATTTACTGTCAATACAATTTCTACTCTTTTCGTTAAATATGTTATATATATACAAATTTCATTGGCCATTTTTATTAAATATATACTAAGCCATCATGTATATACTTGTCTAAATCATTTGCATGCTGCCTAAATCTGTTTTATACTCAAATATATCAATATCATTTTGCAGAAATGGAGTAAAAAATGATAAAAAATATATTTTCAAGAAAAAACGCATTCCTTACATTGTTCATAGGAATATTTATTTTATCCGGCTGCGGGCAAATCGATAAGGTAAAAAGCGAAAGCAGCACTCCTATACCCGAAGTGGCGAGCCATCCTGTGAGTGAAGAAGCAGGCACGGAATTTTCGGATGCTAAGTTTACGGAAGCGGAAAACAGAGCAGTGGATATACCTTTGCGGAATTATATCCTCTTACCTTTCTGCCCGATGGCCGACTGATTCTGTTGGAAAAAACGGCCAACGGCAAAAACGATAATCAGATAAATAATATAGACGATGAAAGTTCTAAGAATTGGCTGATTAAATATATTCCAGCCGGAAAATGAGAAGTAAGTGATTTCAGCCACTGCGAAACTATGACATGGATTTTACTCATACTATGTTTTTTATTGAACGGATGCGGCGCGAAGCCATCTGCGGACACGGAAACAAATCCGTAATATTGAGTTTAGCATGTCCACTGACTCCAACTTGTATAGCATCGTTTTAGAAGAGGCGGATTACTTGTTTCATGATAACCGGCCTGTCGATGATGTGGCAGATATTATCCAGAATCGGGCTAGTACAACGAATATTAAGGAGAATGATTGAAATCAATGGAAAATATCTCCTTTATTCCATGCTGAATATCTCCTTTACATTTTTTTCAGTTCTTCAATCAAACATCCCAAATTACTGCCTACCTTATCCTTAAGCATCACAACATCTTCACAAAACTTTTTCTCATTTTCTATCGCTTTATCAATGTGCTTTATCACCTCCATCGCCCTATATGAACCTTTTCCGTATCCGGGTAAAATCTTGCGCAATTCCTGTTCCACATACCTTCTTTTAGCCGTAACTTTAGGATTCTCTAACAATTTATTCTGCTCTAGTTCAAACACTTTATCAAAGTGTAGTAACAGCCAAAATTCAAAACAAGAATTCGTAAGTGATTCCACGTCCTGCTTTCCCTCATATGAACTAATCCCTATCCCCCTCTAATCGGAAATACTGTGCTGAAAACAGGAACCCCTCCATAACGTCCTTCCAAATATGCTTTGTCAATTTTTTGGTCGAACCTCGCATTATATTCTTCTAAGGAATAGATATCGCTTTCCCCTGATTTTCTCTTATTCACAAACCATATTTCATCTCGTCGCAGCAAATCAAAATCCATAAGCCGTGACTCGTGCGTTGTAACAATTAATTGAATATTTTTTTGCTCCGCCAATTCCAAAAATGTATCCACAAACTTATATGTGAGACTGGGATGCAGGCACCTATCTAACTCATCAATAACATAAGTTTTACCTTCTCCTGATAAAAGAACTTCCAATAAATCCAAAACCCTTACCGTACCACCCGACTCTTCCGATAAATCAAACAATATGTTTCTTCGTCCGTGAAAAAATTTAATTGTCCTACATATAATATTTTCTTCCCTGTCAATACTTAATATAAAAAAATCATGACTGCTTCTCATTATGATTCCTAAGCTATCCGTTTCCTCATCACTTTTCATATCGGCAACTTTCTTTTCAATACTAGCAAGCAAGTCCTCTTGAACTCTTTTGGGTAAATGCCCCAAAACTTTTTCCACAGGTACCTCAACCATCTGAAAATCCGTAATACCCGTTCCAAAAGCCGCTATAATTCTACATATTTCTTCTACATTTTCAGTCTCCGCCATATAAGAATAATCCGAAATTGGCCTGTCCGGATAATTAATATCCAGGCTATTGCGCAGCCACATATATATTTTTTGAAATACTGCCGCCTGCTCAAATTGCTGATACAAAGTTTTCTTGTTCTGATTCATAATCGACAATAATAATGCGCTACCATCTTCCTGGATATCCTCGGCATAGACATCCAGTTTTTCCATTAACCCTTTTATATTAACTTGACTGCCAAATTCGTATTTTCCATTAACTATATCTCTGCTGAAAATTATTTTCTCTCTATTATCAGACGCAAGTTCAACCAACCATTCGGATGTGAACTTCCCTTTGCTCAAAATCACTTCAAATCCATACGCATAATATTTATCGTCCAACATTAGTTCCAATTCAAAATAACTTTCCTTTTCTTTATTTTCACTTTGAACTTTACAATACTTATCTGTATATCCGTCCGGCAAACCAAATAATACGATTTGTCTCATAAACTCCATTGCCTTCACTAAATTGGATTTTCCGGCAGCATTGGCTCCATAGACCGCGGCAAATTTTAATAACTTAATTTTGTCATCAATAAACAAATGTTCTTTTTTGCTTCTCACCTTTCCCGCAATCATAGAAAACTCTTCTGATTTCCCATTTTCCCTTTCAGAAAAGGAAAGAAAATTTTTTATATTGAACCGAATAAGCATTTATAGCACCTCCTCATATCATCTCTAATATATGTGATTTATTCGTTTATGTCAATGATTTGCTTTTTCTTTTTTAATGTTTTTTTGATTTTATACGTTTTTTTCACTTATATTTTCATACTATTTTAAAGCTGCGTTGCAGCTTAGTTCCTTTGCACGGGGCTGCGCAAGCAAAAAGAGTTGGCCCAACGGCCAACTCCAATGCATACATTTATTAGATAACACAGTTATCTATAAAAAAGAAACTGACACAAGAAAACACCTAATCCACCCTCAGCACCATCTCCAAAATCCGTTTTGCGCAAAGCACTATTTCCTCTCTGGAAATATACCCCTTTTCCAACGCCTCCTTCACCCGCTCAGGATATCCGGTTGCCATTTTGATATCGTTCCCGGCCTTAGTTTCCCTGTAATGTTCCCCGCAAGTCCACCAGTCCGTCGTAACAATGCCTTCATACCCCCACTCACCGCGGAGAATATCCGTCAAAAGTTCCTTATTTTCCGAAGCCTGTACGCCATTCACCAGATTATAAGAACTCATCAGCGTATATGGCTGTGATTCCTTCACTATAATTTCAAAAGCCTTCAGGTAGATTTCACGCAAAGCCCGTTCCGATACACGGGAATCCGAAGATTTACGGTTAGTTTCTTTATTATTGCAGGCAAAATGTTTCACACTGGCACCTACATGCTCGGACTGGATGCCCCGAACCATGGCAGCGCCCATCTTCCCTGCCACCAGTGGATCTTCAGAATAATATTCGAAGTTCCGTCCGCACAGCGGGCTTCTATGAATATTTACCGCCGGGGTCAGCCAGATACCAATATTATTTTCTTTCACTTCTTTTGCACCTGCCGCCCCTATTTTTTCCACCAGTTCCTCATCCCAGGTACATGCCAAAAGAGTAGCGCACGGCCAAGCGGTAGTAGTCACGCCGCATTCCGGCTTAATGCGCAGCCCGGCAGGCCCATCCGCAGTCATAATATTAGGAACTCCGTATTCAGGCAGATTTCCCATGCCATAAGTATTGGCAACTCCCGTATTAGGCTGCCCGCCCAACAGATAAATCAAGTCCTCATCGGAAAGCTGATCCATGAATTTATCCAGGGAAACTTTTCCCTCCGCCACATCCATAAGGCAATAGGTTTCCCCGTTTTCCGAAACCCTTTCTTCCCTAAGCCGCCTTTCCGCACCTCGGATAGCCGGCATCACCCCTTCCAGGGTATCTTTTTTCTGACGCTCCAACCCGCATTCCTCCTGCCTCTCCCAAACAGGCAGTTCTTCCAAAGAACCGTCCGCCAGCATCCTTTGAGAAAGCCGGCAGGGTGCCCCTTTGCTGCTCAGCTGCTCTGTTACCGTCATTTCATCCACATAATAAGAAAAATCCAGTTTCTCCACATTCCGCACACTGTTTCCTATGTAAAAATCATATTTGCCAGACTCTAAAAGATAAGCATGAGCACATATTTTGCCTAAATCATCATAAGAAGCCATCCGGGAAACTTCAAAGAAAATATGCAGGGTCTGCGACTCCCCAGGATGAAGCAATTTGGTTTTCCGGTAGGCCGCCAATGTTTTCGCCGGTTTGCCCAGTTTCCCCTGAGGGGCACTGTAATATATCTGCACCACCTCCCTGCCTGCACATTTTCCGGTGTTTGTCACCTTGGCAAAAATACGGATGCTCCCCTGCTTTTCTCCTGCATCCAATACCTTTATGGAAAAATCCGTATAGGACAGCCCAAAGCCAAATGGGTAATTCACTTTCTCCCCCGCTCCCGGAATCGTCTCAAAATAACGGTATCCCACGTAAATATCTTCCGTATAATCCACATAATCCCAGGACTTATGAAAGCCCTCCGTGGAAGGGTAATCCTCCAGCGCAGCCGCAAAAGTATCCGCCAGTTTCCCGGAAGGGTTCACATCCCCGCAAAGCACATCCGCCATGGCAAGCCCGCCTTCCATGCCTCCCTGCCAGCCCATCAGCACTGAAGAAATGCTGTCACAGTCCTTGAACCAACCGGTATCCACTACACCTCCCACATTCATGACCACAATCACATGAGGGAAATTCTTTTTCACCGTTTCCACCAATTCCACTTCTCTTTTGGTCAGACTGAAATCACCGTTTTCAAAGATTTCCTTACTCAACAGTATATGTTTCGCGGCATAGTCCAGTCTGTCAAAATCTTCCCCGATTTCGCACTTCCTGTCCCATCCTTCCCCGGAAAATCTGCATATGGCGACCACTGCCGTATCGGCGAACGCCTTTGCTTTTTCCAGCAGCTGATTTGGCAGTTCCGGTTCCCTCGTCATTCCCGGCTCCGCCCCTGACGCATATTGTTCCCTCACATTATCTTCATAAAATCCGGCCAGTTCATGGAAAAGGGAAACCTTCCCTTCTTTTTCCTTGATTTTCATGCCTTCGTATAGATTACGGGTATAAGCTACCGTAACATCGCCGCTTCCGCCGCCTCCCTTTACATAGTCGATACACCCTTTGCCAAACAGGGCTACCTTCGTGCCTTTTTGCAGCGGCAGGCAATGGTTTTCATTTTTCAGCAAAACCATGCCTTCCCCTGCTGCCCTTCTGGACAATTCCACATGTTCCCTGCATCCTGTAATGCGCCCGCCATCCTTTCCAAGCCCTACGCCTGGCTGGTAAAAACTTCTTTGCCATTTGACCATTTTTTACTCCATTTCTGCGCTGTTTTTATGCCCCGACCATGCTGGGGATTTTTGCATCCATATACCGAACTGTTACTGTAAGTTACAAGTTAGCAAATGTTATCGTTTCCTTCTCCAATTCCGCCGCCACTTTATGGTTTACATCCATGCGGCTGGTGATTTCCGTCATATCTGCCACCAGATGCTGCGTGCTGCCTGCAACGCCGGAAACGCCTGAAGCCCCATCATCAATGGCTTTCGTAATCGTTT
>Ga0137297_10383_pt1 | contig 33634 bp, 39 predicted proteins | sample RamsorincwithD2O_FD_97191 | JGI IMG/M metagenome (GOLD analysis project Ga0137297, IMG submission 97191) | Mouse cecal microbial communities from Vienna, Austria - Mucin amended with D2O | ecosystem: Host-associated > Mammals > Digestive system > Large intestine > Cecum | place: Austria: Vienna...
TTGCTAAATGTGTCTTTCCTACTCCAGAATTCCCAGTAATAATTAGTCCATTTTCTTGTTCATTATTAATACATTTATTAGCATAATTTTTTGCAATCTCTACTTCTTTTTTATTAACATCTGTTACTTTAAAATTCTTAAAATTATAATCCTTTAGCCTTTTACTAATATGATTTTGAGAATAAAATTGACTAATCATTTCTCTATAATGTTCTTTCTTTTTCTGCTCTTGAATTCTAAAATCTACATCTTTCCAATAGTTTTTGGATTCTTTACAAGTGCATCTTTCATATTCAATTAATTCTGAAGATACATTAGTATATAAGTAGTCTAATCCTATTGGCTTTAAATCTTTTCCACAAAATTTGCATTTATTGTGGAAATTCTTTTGACAATTTTCATATTTTGTATTCTCTAAATCCATTATTGTTCTCATTCTCCTTTCTTGTATTTTTTTCTTGTATATTATCTTCTACCTCGTTATTTTCCGTTATTGTAACGTTACTTTTTTCTTTTTCACTTTTCAATTTTTCACGATATCTTTGTTGTCTTATTCTATTTTGTTCTTGATATTTTTCATTTGTTTCAACACTTTGGTATTTACTCCAATTTTTAATTTTGTATGCTCCTTCTTCTATAATTAGCATATTTAATTCTTGAAATTTTTTAATAATTTTCTCTATTTTTTTCTCAGACTTTCCCATAATCTTTGAAAAATTTTCTATTGTCATTGGTGTATTTATTCCTATTACTAACTTTCCTTCACTATTACATTCCATAGCAATAGTTATTAACTGAATCCATACTCTAAAATATGTATCTCCATCAGTTTCTTTTAGTAATATTTGCATTTTCCTGTTTGAAAATATTTTAATTTCTAGTTTTAACCATTGTAAATTATACATATCCTCCTTTCCCCGCTTTCCTTACAATCTAACTGATAGACTGTTGTTCCATATTTTCTAAATATTCATCTAGTGCTTGTACTCTAAATAAATATTTACCACCAACTTTTGAGCATGGTATTTGTTTTCTTCTTACTAATTGATTTACCAACCAATAAGAAATGCCTAGATACTCTGCTGCTTCTTTCATTGTTAGTGTAGTTCTTTGAACTTTTTGTAATTCCATAGTATCACCTCCAGATTTTTAGCAAATTTGCATTGACTTTTGTTAACATTTGTATTATATTGTGTATAGTTAACTTTGTAAATACTTTATTGTTTATTTTGATAGCAAGTTAACTCTTGATGATTTTATAGGTTGTTAACGGAGGAATTATGAAAGAAAATAAAGTAAATAGTAATATACACATCTCTATTAATAATGGGGAAGAAATCAGACATATAACTTTATTGTATGGTGATCCAGATCGTAAATTACCTGAAGGTATTTCAGTTTTAGATATTATAAAAGATTGCTTAACTGAAGATGAATATAAAGAATATGAAGAATTATTTACCGAACATCTAAAAACCAAACCTTTTACAAATGAAATAAAAAGAAAAATTGACCATTTAAATATACCCAAAAAGTTGCATTACTACGAACTAGGCGAACTTTCAAATTGTCATTTCTTTATAAAAGACCATTTCTCAATTTATGACAGAGGGACAAATTTAATTGATTTTTTAAATACAAATTTCTCTAATTTTGATGAATATTTTGTTTGGTTTACTAAATTTTTTGCTTCTTATATAAAATATTTTGAAAAAAGTGATATAGAAAATTTAAAGATTGATAAGTCTTATAGTTATGATGAAATTGAAAATTTAGGACAAAAATACTTCAAATTAATAAAAAAAGATGTCATAAAAGTTCAAAGGATTTACTCTGAATTTGTTGACTACATTTTCAGCAAACATCCTCTTGAAAATTCAAGAACAATGACTAATCAGATGAGATTTTATATTTACTACACCTCACATTTTAAAACACTAAAGCCATATGTTACTGATTTTAAAATAGATGATGCTTTTAATTATAAAATTTTTCCTGAGTATCTTGAAACCAGTGAAGATAAATTATTAGAATTTTTTACAACAGGTCAACATTTTGCTGATGTATATGCTGAAACTAATGCAACAAGTTCTAATGTTTATACCATACTTTATATTACATTATTTAAATTTGTAGAAGAAAATAATTATATAATAAAAAAATGTAAAAATTGTGGTAAATACTTTATAACAGATAATCCTCGCATTAATTATTGTAATAATTTATTCAAAGGTAAACAAACTTGCAGGGATATTGGTAATCAAATTGCTCAAAGAATTAAGCAAGAAAATGATAAGGTATATGGGAAATATCGTAAAATGTATTCCAAAAAAGCGATGTTAGTTAAACGTAACCCTGATATAGAAGTTTATAAAAAAGATTATGAGAATTGGAAAAAAGAAGCAAAAAAATTTATGGATGATATAAGAAGTGATAAGAAAACTTATGAGGAATTTGATAAATGGCTAGATGAAAATAAATAAAGGAAAAGTTTACTGCTTTTCCTTATTTTATTACATATGGCTTATGACCATTTTTTAAATTGTTTATTTCATAGCATTCATTTAAATCGTTCCAATTTCCATCTATTGAATATATTTGATCTATTGAGCTTAGTATCATTTGATTATTAATTGCCTTTACATCTTTTTCATATAATCTAACATAGTCATTATCTAAAATATTGATATTTTCCTTTTCTAAATATAAAGGATCATACATATTTATACAAATCTTTGGGCTTAATGGAAAAATAACAATATTCCCTGGTGTTATATATCCTACTCCCATCCATGCAGGTTGTTCCTTCCATAAAGTTGTCAAAGCATGTACATTATCTGATGTATAAAAATAGTCTTCTGTCATATTAAATCCTACATTCCAAGTATGTTTATAAAGATAATTTGCAAATTTTTCTATTTCTTCTCCATCAAATGTTGATTGCAGCTGTGCATATTTTACTCCTTCAATTATTCCTATTTCATTTTTTATATTTTCTTCTATATTATCAACTTTATATGCTTTTCCAGTTTCTCTCATAAGTTCTTCCATTCTCTTAAAAGATTCTTCTCCAAACTCTCTCCACTTCTTACCCCTTACTATAAAGTATGCTAATAAAAACGAAATGAATATCTTTTCTTTGTCAGAAAGTCGCTCATTTAAATATATTTTCACATATCTTTCATTACTTAAACAATTAAGCACATTTATATCTTGTCTAACTTTTTCTAATCTTTTTAATATATTTCTATATTGTATTGAATATTTTCTTTCATAAATTTCATTATGTGCTTTTTCAATAAAATCTGAATCTTCTCCATCAACCTTAATTGTATGAAAATTTTTAATGTATCCTATATTGTCTACAGAATTTGTAAATTTATTTAAATTTTGTTTATCAAACACATTAATTATATACTTTTTCCCTTCTTTTCTAGCAAATGATTTTAGAAAAAATTGCGATATATAATGATGTTTCTTGGAAATTTTATTTTTACTCATTTTGCTCCTTTACTATATACTTTTCAACCATTACTCTAATATTATAGTTTGCGTTATTTTTTAACTTTTCAATTATCTCTTCGTATTTATATATTTCATCCTTTGATACTTTTCTCAATAATTTTATATATCCTATACTTTCTTCATAAGATAAGTTATCTGCATAATCACATAATATTTCTAATATCTCTTTTTCATAATCTGTATTTATAAAAATATCACTCATTTCAATCAATTTATTTCTAATATCAAAATCATTTTCTTTATATGCATGTAAAAATATATAATAAAATATTTCTGCACCGAATTCTCTATCATCATTAAATCTAGATATTTTTATACAATTTAATATTTCTTCGATTTGAGTTGAATCTATTAAACTTTTCTCTAAGTATTTTGAAAATAATCGTTTAGAAGTAATTTTGCCTGCAATGTAATTTGCCATTAATACATTATTTTTTAAATCTTCTTTTGTTTTTTCTTTTGATTCTGTAAAATCTTCTTGATATTTAGAAAATTCACTACGATTTATTGAAGTTATTATATCTTCTCTTATATTTTCATCCTCTTCAACTAATAAAATATATGCTAATGTTTTTATACACTTAACTTTCTCTTTTATAAATTGATTTTCAGATGAAAGAATTAATTTTGCTAATGGAATGTACTCTGTAATTATTGTATTACGCGTTTGTTTTTCATAAATTTCTTTAGTAAAGAATTTTCTTTCTAAATTATATTCCGTTCCATATCCTACTGCAACTCTTGGATTACTTTCCCTCTCATTATATCTGTCTTTATATATTTCAATTATGTATTTTAATGCATCAACTATATTTTTATTTTCTTCTAAGTTATAGATTATATTTTCAAAAGTTTTCTGCTTTAATAAAATCTCATCATAATCTCTTATTTCTGGTCTATACTCTTTTATATTAATAATTGCATATGATACATTAATAATGTCTCTATCTTTTAAAGTTAAAATTTTATCTATTATATTTTTATATACATTAAAATTCTCTTTTGATAGGCTTTTAATATCAATGTTATTTAATATTGCTCCAAATTCGTAAAAAAATCTAGAGTAATTTTTTTCTAAATAATTCATCATTATTGTTAATAATCTTTGAATATTATTGAATCTGCTTAAATTAGATGGTATCGCTCTAAAAATATCAGTTATATAAAACATATGATAATCTTCAGATATTTCTATACTATCTAACATCTTAGATTCAAATTCATTATATTTTTCATCTTCTAGATTTCTACCATATAAATCATATATAAATATCTCATTTCCAAGTTTTTCAAAGCTTATAGCAGTGTTTAAGCATATTAACAATTCGTCTACAAATAATTTACTATTAACAAAATTATAATTTAGTTTTAATTTATTATATAAATTTTTATATTTTTTCCTTTCACCAGATAAAAACAACATTTTTAATGTTATTTTATAAAACTCCTCATCTTCAAATGTATCTGCATACATATACATTACTTCTGCTATAAGAGATCTTACTAGTTTTAAATGAGTAATAGAACCATAAAATATAGTAATATATGCTAAATTTTGAATACTATTTAATATTTCTTCTAATCCGATCCCAATAATGGTAGTATACTTACCTTTATTTTTATTATCAAAAATGTGATCCGATACTCTCTCAAATATATCTGCTTTTATTCTATCTACATCTGGATATGATAATTTATGTTTGTTTTTATTTATCTCTTCTTGAAAAGGATTTGGATATGTATATTGATTCATTGAATTATCATATTTATTCAAAATATTTCTTCCATCAATTAGTATATCATCTTTTATCCAATATGGTATATCACTATTAGAAGTAATCTCATTTTTTAATTCTATATATTTATCTTTAGCTTCTTTTAACTTTCCATCAAAATACATTTTATTAGCTTTCCATCTTTTTCCTAAGATAGATTCTTTTTTTATTTCAAACTCTTCTTGTAATTCTTTATATAATAATTCTATCTGCTTTGAAGGATATTCACTTAAACCAAAAATCCAATCTATTATTTTCTTTCCAAAGATTAATGTATTACTACTAAAATCATATTTCTTGTCTATAAGCTTAGGATATATCAATGACATTGCATAATTTTCTAGTTCTTTAAATTTATTAATATATTTTTTATATAATTCTGAGTATTCTTTCTTTTCTTCATTTGATGCTCCTACTAGAGATTTTGTTAAATCAGATGAATTTTCAACAGTTACATAATAGTTATTATTTATTGTCGTTGTTTCGGTTATTTTATCTCCGTTTACTATATCACCATTCTCAACATTAACATTTTTATTATTTATCTTATTTATTTTTACTTCCATTTACTATATCTCCATGTTCTACTTTAACATCTTTATTATTCATAATAGTTTTTCTTACATTTTTCTGTATAATTATATTTGCACTAATTGTGCCTCCTATAATGCCAGATATTAATGGTATTATGATATTAAATAATATTTCTTTTAAACTCATATTTTTCCTCCTCTTACTTTGTCAAATCATATCACATTTTCTGTAAAAAGTCTATCAATTCACTGATATTACAACTTTCGACAATTTTCTACATTTTATTATATAAATAAAATTTTTAAGTTTATTTTTGAAATCTATTGCATTTTGTTAACTATTATTGTATAATAGTTTTGTTAACAATAAAATACATACTCCTCCCACCCATAGGCATACTTGAAAGGAGGTGAATTAAGTAATGGCTGGGAGTATAGAAAAAAGAGGAAAAAATAGTTACAGGTTAATAGTGTCTGAAGGATTTGATTTAAATGGAAATCCTATGATACACAGAAAAACAGTACATGGAACTAAAAAAGATGCAGAAGTTGAACTAGCAAAGTTTGTTACTGAAGTACAAAATGGTTTAGTTGTTGATGGTAAATCTCTTAGATTTTCTGAATTTACAGAAATATGGAAAAGAGATTATGGTTCAAAAGAACTTGCTCCTACTACATACAAGCGTTATTGTAGAATGTTAGAAACAAGACTTTTACCATACTTCGGACATTTTTATATCAACAAAATTAGACCAACTGACATTATGAAGTTTTATGATTTACTTGAAAAAGATACTCAGTTAGTTAGGAAAAAAGGTAACAATGGTTCAAAGACTAAAAAGCCATTATCTGGTAAAACGATTTTAGAACATCATAGATTATTAAGGGCAATGCTTCATAAAGCAGTTTATTGGCAATTAATAGTGGCAAATCCTGCGGAGCGTGTTCAAGCACCTAAAGCTAAAAAACCTAAAAGAAGATCTTATGATGATGAGCAAACTAAAATACTATTAGAAAATCTAGAATTACTTTCTATAGAAGATACTAAGTATAAAGTTGCTATTATCCTAACAATTTTTACTGGTGTTCGTTTGGGCGAGTTAATGGGATTAGAGTGGCAAGATGTTGATTTTAAAAACGGAATAGTCAGTATTAATCGTTCTAGTCAATATCTATCTGATATGGGAGTTTTTACAAAAACACCTAAAACCGAAAGTTCTATTAGAGAGATTGCAATACCCGAATTTATCATTTCTTTGCTTGAAGAATATAAGTTATGGTATGAAGAGCAAAAATCGATTTACGGCGAATTATGGACTAATTCTGGTAGGTTATTTGTACAAGCTGATGGCAAACCAATGCATCCTTCTTCAATTAGCAAATGGTTTGTTAGATATGTAAGCACAATTGGATTACCTGTAATTAATTTTCACGGATTAAGACATACAAATGCAAGTTTACTAGTAGCACAAAATGTTGATATAGCAGTTGTTTCTGCAAGACTTGGTCATGCACAAATAAGCACAACATTAGATTTTTATGTGCATCCACTACTTTCTCATAATAGAAAAGCTGGATATGCACTAGAAAACTTGTTATTACCAACAAGGTCTTAATTTTAGCTTTTTCTAATTTTCACAAACGGAAAGAAAATCCGTTACAATTTTCACGATAAAAAATAGTAAAAAACTTTGAGATTATATATCTCTTTCCCAAAAGTTTTTTACTAAACATTTAAAAATTATTATGTTTTGCCTTATTTATATTAAATTTAATCATTTTTTTACATCATAAATTTAAAATATAAATATTTATGCATTGTAATTTTGGTATAAAATTTTAATGATTTTTTATTAGAATTTAAGTGGTTTGAGGTTAAAATATTACCCAATTTTTACCCAATTCTACATAATAATGCTTAAAAATAGCATTATTGTAAACTATTTCAAAGCAACAAAAAATCACTAAAACCGTTATAGTTCTAGTGATTAAAGTTTGGTTGCGGGGGTAAGACTCGAACTTACGACCTTCGGGTTATGAGTTGTCTACGGGTCATTTTGTATTGTAAAATCTTGTTTTATAACATTAAATAATTTATTGCTATATCAACATACAGAACTTATTCTTGTTTTGTATCTTAAATTATTTTTTAGTAATTGTTTGTAACTTTGGTCGGCAAGTCGCCGTCAAGAATTTTTTAACAACATATTTTCAAAATTATCAACGGCAGTTTTACTCTTTGACCTAATTTCATGGACATATATATTTGCAGTAGTGGAGGTTTGAGCATGACCTAACAATGAAGAAACGGTTTTTATATTTGAACCACTTGCAAGTAATAATGACCCGTAACTATGTCTTAAAGAGTGAAGACTCAAACCTTGTTCAAAATTATTTTTTACTACAAATTTATGAAAGTAATCACTTATTGAATCTGGGTGTATCGTATTTCCGTTCCATTGACAAAATACCTTATCAGTGTCAATCCACTCTTCGCCAACTTGTAAACGTCTTTGTAAGTACCATATTTTATATTGTTTTAAAGCATTTATTGTAATCGCTGGTAAATCTATTACACGTATTGAAGACCTTGTTTTAGGTTCTTTATCTATAATGCCTTTTTTAGGGATATATTGAGAGGTTCTAACAACATTTAACTCTGCATTTTCTAATGAAATATCCGACCACTTTAAACCGCATATTTCTCCTCTTCTCATTCCTGTTGTGAAACATACTAAAATTAATGTTTTCCACATAATCGGTTCTTTCTCTAATAATTCTAACATTCGCTTTGCTTCTTTTTCGTCAAGATATTTTGACTCTTTATATTGTAACTTAGGACTCTCGACTCTTTTAGCAATATTTTCTTTTAAAATTCCCCAATATACTCCGTCTTTGTAAAATGCTTGATATTAAGCGGTGATGGTGTAAAATTGTTTTAGGTGCTAAGTTTTCATTTTTTAGTTCATCATATAATCTCATAAGTTGAAAAGGTTTCAAGTCTTGCAAAACTATATGACCTATGCTTTTATTTATTCTTTCAAGTAACGACTTATATCTTAAAACTGTAACTGGAGATAATTGTTTTTCTGCATGCTCCTTTATAAATGTTTCGCCAAATTCAGAAAATTTAAGTTTTTGTTGATAAAAGCCCTCCTTTATTTCCTTTTCAAATTTGTCTATTTCTTCTTTCAATTTGTTTTCACGTTGCCTTTGTGTTAAAGTAGGGGAGATGTAAACTGTTTTTGAACTTCTTTTCCTATTGCCATGGTTAGTATATCCCTCATGTACTGTAATTTCCCACTTTCCACTTCCTTTTACTCTTTCTCTATAACTTGCCATTATATAACTTCCTTTCATAAAAACAAGTGTTCTAGCCTATAAATATATTATATACTAAAACACTTGATTTGACTAGCATTTTTTGACTTTTTGTATGTTTATTTTTTGTTAATATAGGCAAGCAAATTCTCAACATTTATAAGATATTTATTACCACTTTTTATATATGGAATTTCATTTTGTTTTACCATTTTTCTTATTGCATATAATGTTATGCTTGTATTTGGGTCTATACTTTTTAATTCTTCTAATGCTCCGCTTTAATGTTCTTACCATAATCAATTTTATCCTTTCTTAATTTTTATTGCTTTGTTTATTAAATATAAAATTAATTATTAAGTTATGACCTTGTCTGTTGCAAAGTGCATCAAAGCTGTGTTAATTGTGCTGACAACGTAGCCTTTAAAGGCGGAGTTTGTCAGTTGGTATGATAATTTCCCAATTTAGGGAAATTATCATATCCCACAATTACTTACTTTTATGATTTCATTTTTGATAAAGTTTCTATTAGTTTTATTGTTACTTCTACATTATCAACAGAAATTATTTCTCCTGTATTCTTGTTTGTCATTTTAAACTTTCTGTTTTCTACTGGTACAACTTCTATCCAGTCTATTGGGTTTTCTAACATTTTTTGACGTACTGTTACAATTTCTTTCTCTTGTTTTAAAATGTCTACCAGTCCTTGTATTTCTAATGTTTTAGACAATATACTGTTATCTCCATACATTATATTGCTTTCCTTTTCAGTCCAAGGTACTTTTTGATTAAACTCTAATGTATCACAAAATTTCTTTATTCCTATATCAAAAAATACAAATGCTCTTTCCTTTGGGTCTTCTGGTAGTGGTTCAGTCCTTTGACTTCTATTAACATTACCGAAAACTAAGTTGCTGTATTGACCTACGCCATTTACCATAAAGTTATTTTCTTGAACCATTTTCTCTAGTTTGTCTCCTAGCTCATTATTACTTGTTTCTTTAACTTGATTTAATTCCATTGCATTTCCCTGCACTTTATTTTCATTTACTTCATTAACTTCCATTATTGTTTTTCTCCTTTCTCTATTGTTTCTTCAAACAATATTTTATTTATTTCTTTAACTTCTGCCATTGTTTGTTGTTCTTCCTTTGGGTCAATTTCTAGCAATTCTCTATCTTCATCTTCTGGCATTTCTGCAATTCTCTTTGCTTCTGCAAGTACCTCGCTTATGTCTATTTCTCTTTTGTTTTCTTCCAAGTTTTCATTTAACAATTTTTTCATGATATTTTTTCCTCCTTTTTTATTTTCTTGTGTTATTAGCTGGGGGAGATGGGTATTTCTTTTCAAAAAGAACCTCTATTACAGAAAACTTTTCAAAAATTATTCCCCAAACCCTCCAACTTCTCACATTGGCTTTATTATCAATTCGTAGTAATCATGATATGATTTTCCTTTGACAATGCCAAGTTCATTTACTAAGATGTCTGTTATACTATTTGATTTTTCAGGTTCTAAGTCATTTTTTCTGCACCAGTTTTTGTATATTTCCTTAAAATCTGATATTTTTGTTCTTTCTTCGGGTTTACCTGTACCTTTAATGCAACACTCTTTTACAAATAAAGCAAGAGAATTATTTTTAATCGCATATTCTTCACGATTTTTCTTTGTTCTTTCGCTTTCAGTAAATTTATATCCTCGTTTTATAGCATTTTGCAAATCTTTAACTACAACAGACGCAACTATGTCTTTTTCTTTTAGCATTTTGTCTAATAGTTCAGGGTCTCTTTCACTTTCAGCAACTACATTATTACAGCTTACTATTAAGAATCGGGCATATATATGTTCTCCGTCTATCAGCAGAGAACGCAGGTAATTGATTTGTATTAAACCATAAAAAACCTCGAAATTGTGCTGTAAACGAATTTTGATACTTCAGTTCCATATTAACATGGTCATTACCGCGTTAATTCCTTTATTTTGTCTATTTCTGGAAGTCTAGCAAACTTCATATCCCCGCGAACCTACCAGCCTTTTTCCAAATATTCCGCCTAGACCAAATGTACTATGCAATTGCTTTATATCTAAAGTATGAGTATTTTCAAGTCCAACCAATTGTATTGCATATTCTCTAAGCACACTCTTTCCAGTGTTTCCTGCTCCAAGTAAAATTAAAAGTTGCTTAAATCTCGACCCTTTGACGTTACTTTCAACTAGTCCTAATACTTCACGTAATGTAGTAGCATCTTCACTGTCTCCCCCTGTAATATCATTTAAAAACTTTTTGGTTACTGGTGCATCATCCAAAGTTGCGTTTTCTATGTAATTACATGGCAATTGTATTGTTAATTTATATTCTGGACTATGAGGTAGTAATTCTCCTGTTTCAATGTTCACTATTCCGTTTCTAAAATTAATTAGATTTTCTTCGGCATTGAGTTCACTTTCTTCTATGTTAGTCTGCTCGGTTCTTAGTTCTTTAACAACTGCGTCCCAATATTTTGACTCTCTAATTCTTCTTGGAATAAAGCTTTTAACGTAAAATTTTATGTCGCTATCTGTCCATGGTTTATAAACACCTTTTTCGTATTTATAGAGAAGTATTCCCTTTGAATTTCCCAACTTTACAGAAAGAATATCTTGTGTTTCGCTTATGTGTATAAATAATTCTTGAGGAATTACAGTAAGTCCTTTTTCTGTTCTCACTATCCATGGCGGAAATTCAACCACTTTTCCATTTACATATGCGTTGTATAAATCTTCAACTTTCTCAACGTCGTTCATTGTTAATGGTTTTGGAGACTCTGCCATTGGAATTATGGGCATATTGGTTGTTTCTTTTGGAGAATTATCTTCTGGTATGTCGTTTTCTTCTATTTTTGACTGTTGTATATTTTCTGTTATTTCATTTTTATTTTGCATTATTTTACCCCCTTTCTTTTTTGGGCAACAGAAAAGCCCTCAACTAACCTAACAAAAAATTGTATGTTAGGGTTGACGACTTGGGCAAAATATATTATAATTAACTTAGATTTGAGAGATAATTATATATGTATCTTGTCCAAGTGTCATATATATTAAGTCTTTTATTATACAGGTGTTGCTCCAACAACTCCTGTTTTTATTATGACAAAATATCATTTATTAGATTTTCTAATTTCTTTTTGCTAGTTACCATTTTATCTATTGCTTCTAGTATTTCTTCTGTTACTATTGGTACTTCAAAATTTCTTAATTTATTTAATGATATAGATTTAATTTTTCCTTGTGAGTAAACACTTGAAAGTAGTTTTTCTTTCATTGTTTCCAGATTAAAAAGATAATACATTGCTGCTGCAAAATTGCTATTTTCATTACTAAGTCGCATTATAACAATATTTGAAGAATATATGCTGTCATAAATGGTTGATTTTGGGTCATCTAGTAATATCTTTGTATTTACAGAACTACTTACTGTACTTGGCAAAATGAGGTCTTTGTATTTTGGTTTATATTTATATAAAAGTTCTTTTTCTTTTAGTATAATCTTTTGATTTATATTTTTGCTTTCTTTCCCATTAAAAATATCACTATAATTAACTTTATTTATTCTGACACCTTTAACTGATTTGTCCTCTAAATTAATTTTATCTGCCTCATATCCTTTTCCTATTAAACTACATATTTCTTTTAGTTTTACAGTTTTCATTTTCTTTTTACCTCCGATTATTTTTTAATCGACAACACTATTATACAATGCCTTTTTATCTTTGTCAATACTTTTTTGTAATTTTTTCGATTATTTTTTAATCGGTGGTTTTGCATTATTCACAAAATGGCACAAAAAATAGGGGAAGTGCCACCTTTGTTACTTTAAGTGGATTCCCCTTATTTATTTTCTTTTATCTCCTATATTCTGTTAGTTAGTATGTTGTTTATTTCCTTTGCTGTATTTATTTGTATCTGTTCTATATTTTGTGTTGTCCTGCTGTCGTCTATTTCTTCCAGTTCTTCTATTAAGTTGCAGATATTATTTATTAGCTTGAACAGTCCTTTATATTTATATGCTTTCTGTTTTCTTTGTTCTGTTAGTTCTCCGTCTGTTACTATTACTGTCATATTGTTAGCCCTCCTTATATATTAGATTGTTTGCTAATTCATTGCTTAGTGTCGTTCCTATATTATCTATTGCATTTTCTATTCTTGTTAGGTCTGTTGCTATCTCTCTTGTTTTCTCGTATGTTAGATTTTCTCCTACCTCAAAATATCCCTCTATTACTGTCTTTAGGTTTTCTTGTATTTCTGTAAATCTTAGCAATGGTATTACGTCGTATTCAACGTATTCTACTGGTTTGACTTCTTCTTTTATTAGTTTCTTTTTCTTCTTATTTTCTGTTTTGTAGCCTTCTTCTTTATCTAGGTTTAGTGTATCTGTTATTATTGCTATTGCTTGTATAATTAGTTGTTTTTGTGTTTCTATTACTTCGGCATCTTTATCACTATACATTATTTGTTGTGTTAATCTTCTTGTTATACTTGTTAGACATATTATTATATTAAAAAATTCTTCTGTGAAAACTGTTGGCTGTTCATCTTCTTTATTTTCTAGCAACAGTTTTCTTTTTATCCCTGTTTCCACTTCTGTTAATGTTACAGGTTCATCTTCTTTCAAAATTAGATTTTCTTCGTCTACTACTTTATTTATCCTTAACATTTCGCACATCTCCTTTTACTTATTTAACAAAAATGTCTGTCTTTATGACTGGTTGTAAGTTGATCCAAAAATCTTGATTTCTTTTTTATCCGTATCCAGTCATTTTTTCTTCACTTCCTTTTTGTTTTTCTTCCTATACTAATATTTTTTCAATTAGCTTTTATTCTTACTGGTGGAGGAGTTGGAGGGGAGAAGTCTATATTTGCCTTTTAAGGTCTTGAGTTGTCTTAACCTATATAGTATTCGCTTTTATTATCTGTAACGTTCTGTGCTTATCCTTAGAGTTCACAGGCTATCACTTTGATTACTTTATAGAAAAGAAAAAGTCCAGTATTGCTTTATTACTGGACTTGGTTATATTTATTTTTATTATTTTTTCTTTGCTACTACTGCAAATCTTCCGTTCTCTTGTGAGTATTCACAGGTGGAAAGGGTTAGTAGTTGCTCTCCGTATTCTGCTGTTGCTCCTGTATCATATATGCTTGCTTTTTTACAGTTGCTTATGTATTCGTTGTATTCTGTTTCACTTTCTGCATTTACAAATTGGTAGTATCTAAAAACGTTCTGCTCGTCTTTGTAATATACTCTTGAAAAGAAAACTGCTATTATTTGATATTCGGAATCTTCTTTTGTTGTTGTAAATTTTATTATTGGGTGGCTCTTGAAAAACTGCTCATCTTTATATTTTATTAAGTCCTCGAACATTATTCCTTGTTTGTTTCTATGTCCATATATTAAGTAATTAGTGCTTGGTTTGTTTAGGTCGAAGTCTTTATCTAGGAACAATGCTCCTGATTTTGCTTTCTCTTTCTTGTAGTTATGGGTTAGGTAGAAATTGTTGTTACTTGTTTGACATACTGGTAGATTTATATTTGTTTCTGCTATTTCTAGCCAGCCAATTATTTCTTCGTTTTCTTTTTGTAGTTCTTCTAGCTGTATCATTTTTTCCGTTCTTTCTTCTGTTAATTCTGCTGTATCTATTTTTATATTCTCCAAAATGTTTTGGTTGTCCTGCTTTTCCTTATTCAAATTATGGAAGTGTAGGAGGAGAACTGCTATACTTATTATTAAAGCTATGACAAATGTTATCCTTATTATTATTCTTTTACTTTTTGATTTTGTGTGTTTTGACTTTTTCACTTCTGCTCCTCCTTTAAAATAGGACTGGCTTATTCTTACCAGTCCACTTATATTTTAGTGTTTTGATTGTTTTCTTTTTATTGTTGCTATTATTCCTACTGCTGATATTATTACAACTGCTGTTATGATATATGTTATATCTTGTATTCCAGTTTTTGGGGTTTCGTCTAGTTCTCTATCATTGTTTGTTGTTGGTTTATTTGTTGTTTGACTTGTTTCTGTTTCCTGAGGTTTATTTGAAGTATTGTCGTTTTGTTCTGTATTAGTATCTGTTGTATCTTTTAATGCTATCATAAATGGAGATAGCTCACTTACTTTTATTGTTACTTTTCCATTCACAACTTTTTCCTCAAATGTTTCAATTTCATTATTTTGTTTTTTATGTAAAATGCTTACTTCTTTGTTGTTGTATTTTGTTCCTAGATTAAATGTAATCTGCAAATCTCCTTTATAGTTTCCTCCCACCAAACTTATATCATAAGCAAATATTTGCAAATTTTTGTTACTTATAGCAAGTGTATTTTTCATTTTTATATATGTTTCATTATCTTCTTTTATTGTATCTGCTTTTAAAGAAAGTCCTAACTCTGTTGTAGCATTTAGAGATATTCCAATTCCTGTTGCTTTATCATTTACTGTATATGTTTTCTCTATTTCTCCAATAAAACTCAATTTTAGTGTGAAGTGCTGTATTTTATTAGTATCTATATCTTTTAGGTCAAACTCAAATTCTTCTACTTTTTTATCAATTTCTTTGACGCTTTTTACTGCTGATTTATATTCATAATATTTTTCTCCGTTATCATCACTATAAGTTCTATTTAGAGTAAAATCTCCTAGCCCTTTTAGATTTATATTAGTTCCTAGATTTATTCCTGTATTTAATTGAAGATAATATTCGTCTGGAATATCTGTTACCATACAACCTAACTCTTGATATGTTCCATCTCCTTGACCCATATTATCTATATTTCCTTTTGAAGATTTTATTGTAAAATTGCAAAATTCCTGTTCTTCGTCTGTTACTTCTACTGCATTTACTTTTGTTGCTCCTATTATTAGCACTGCAAACAATGCTATCATTAAAGCTATTATGCTTTTTGTTCTTGTTTTCATTTCAATTCTCCCTTTCTTTACTTCATTTTATTTCTCTATTTATATTGATTATCTTGTGTTTTTTCCACCTCCTCATTGCTTAGGAAACTGTCTTTTGATTATCTTTTTACTTGCTTTAGTTGTTCTCTTGTGTATCTTTTTGCTCCTGAAAGGTATCCGTCTACACTTTGTGTTTAGGCAACCACAATGTCCTCGTGGGTCTTCCCATATTATTCTGCCACAATGGTAGCAAGTTTGTGTCCTTAGTGTTTTTACTGGTTCAGTTCCAGTTGTTCCTTTTATGCACATTTTTATTTCTCCTTATTTATATCATATTTACTTTATTATTTCAAGTAGTATTTGTATATTTTAAAGTGTTATTTTCTTCTTTTAAACTCTCATTACTGTTACAATTCTTTTTAGTGAGGTGTATTCTATGGAAGAAGTTACAAAATCTAATGTATTACAAGTTATTGGGAAAAATATCAAACGTATTAGATTACTTCGTGGGCTTAGTCAGGAAACTTTGGCTAGTGATTTACAGAAGTCTATTAACTTTGTTAGCTTAATTGAGAGGGGAGAGTCTGGCTTGTCTATTCCTACTCTTATTGATATATGTAAAGTGCTTGAGGTGGACGCAAATTCTATTTTTGAGGGGGTTATTGCTCCACCTACTGCAAATGTTGAAGATTTTATCACAAAGTCCCTTAGTCTGTTTGATAGTGCTGACAAAACTATCGTTACTGATTTGATTACTTATATTTCCAATTCCAAAACTTAAATGTAAAAAGAGATGTACCAAAAACTTATTTATTCTTGGTCATCTCCTTTATTTATTATACAACCTATTATTACTTTAACTGCCATTTTGAATCCGATTGCAAAAATCTTCTTTACCTAAAATGCTGTCCATCTCGTATATTTTATCTGTTACTTGTTCCAGTTCTCCTCGTCTATCTTCGCCAACTTTCTTCAAAAATTCTTCTTTCACTTTTTCTAGTTCTCCTCTTAAATTATCGTATTCTTCACTTGTCTTGCGTTCTCTTGTTGTTTGATATAATCTGCTTAGTATGTCTTTCTCCACTTTTTCCACCTCCTCATTAACGCTTGGACGTTCTGTAACGGTTTTTATTTTCTTCGGCTACAACGGTATAGCTTGGAAAATTAAAAGCGTTCCTGTACGTTCTCTGCGTTTATTCACTCTGCAAAATTCTTTTTACTTCTGTTTCTTTGCTCTTTTCTAGTTCCAGTAGTTTACTTTCTGTTAGTTTACCTGTAAATGCTATTAGATTATCTACGTTCTTTCGCTTAACTGCTGTTTCTTCTAGTATTATTCTTTTATATGCTCCTGAAGTTACTGCTAGTCTTTCATTCTGCTTATGATAGTATCTGCTTATTGTTAGTATTATTTGCCTTTTACTGTTGTATCTTATTGTAAATTCTGTGTAGTTCTCGTTGTCAATGTCTATCTGCTTTGTTAGTGCTTTTTCTTGGTGAAATATGTATAGTTCTCTATTCAGTCGCCAGTCATTACTGCATTTACTATGTATGGCTTGTATTTCTTCGCTAGTTAGCGTTGCCACTTTCTTACCCTCCTTTCACTCTGTATTGCTGTTGTATCAGTTCTTTTCTGCCTACCTATACATATATTATACTACAAACGCATGTTCTTGTATATGATTATTAGTAAAATTGTAGAAATATTTAGATATTGCTAGGGTTGTTCTTCGTAGTCCTGCTATTCTTGCTCGGTAATCTCGCAAGAATTATGCCCACTTCGTGTGCATACCGCAGGTTTTGTTTTTGTTTTCGTGGGTGGAGTCGCTTATGGGCTTGTCGCCCAACGCTCCTCTTTCTCTGGGGTTGTATTTATTGTATTATGGGAAACTTGGGTATTTCTTTTTGGAAAAACTTTTTGTTTATTGCTTGGAAGTATTGATATAATGGGAAAAATGGGTAATTCTTTTTGTATATTAATTTTGAAAAATTATTATATTTATTATTTTACTTGTAATTATTGTTTTTTATTTGAAAAAATTTTCTAAAACTTTTTACCCAAATTACCCAAACTTGAAATAATTATCTATTTTTAGTCTAATTTTAATTTCCTTTATTTTTTCTTCTATAACTCTTCATTACTATTTTATGGGGTTATTTTTTGCTTTTTATTGACCTAAGTTGCCGTTCTTACTTTAATGTAATAAACAAAATGATTAACTTCATGAATTTTAAGTCGTCAACACTGGTCGGAAATCATAAAAATTTTAAAAATTTAAAAACACAATAATCTTTGAAATTATTGTGTCTGTTTGGTTGCGGGGGATAGACTCGAACTATCGACCTTTGGGTTATGAGCCCAACGAGCTGCCAACTGCTCCACCCCGCGATATTCAATTAATTTTTTAACTTAATTTATTAAAAATATGTCATTAAGTCGTCAATTGGTCGTCAAAATTATAAAATAATGATTTTCTTAATAAATTTAAGTTCTGTAATGCTTTAACATGAGGTATTCCAGAAAAGTGATTATTTCTGCTCTGTGGGTTATGAGCCCAACGAGCTGCCAACTGCTCCACCCCGCGATATATTGACTTTTCTATTATACACTCTTACGGTTTTGCTGTCAATACATTTTTCTAATATTTTCAGTATTTTACGCTATTTTCAATTCTTTCTACTTTTTTATACAATCGCTCTTTCAAATTACATTGTTTATTAGTTTGATATACAAGTACCCATAAATATATTATTGCCAATAGTATCGCAATATTTTTATAATATAATATTAGTATACTTGAAAGTGCTGTTAATATTATTATATTTACATTTGTTATAGTTTTTACATATGTATAGCTTTCCCTCAATCCTACAAATATATGTAATATGCCTTGCAAAATTCTTCCACCGTCTAACGGATATATTGGTATTAAATTAAATATTGCCAGCAAAATATTTGAGTATATTGCACTTTGGTATTGATATATACTAAGTCTATTTTTTACCAATACTAGAATTATTATACATATTATATTAGTTATTGGACCTGCTAATGCTATTATTATTTTTTTTAATGCTAGTTTATTCCCTTTTTTTATTTTTATATTATAATCTTTACAATTTACTGCAAATCCTAACTTAAATCCATATGGTATTATACTAATTGATTTTGGTTTAAATCCTAATAGTAATCCACAAATTAAATGCCCTATTTCATGTATTAGAGCAAACATCATTAGTATAGCATAAATTCCTATATTTCTGGTTATAAGAAATATTAATATTATGACAAATATTTTGAAATCTATTTTTATCTGCATTATCTTTCTCCTTTATATTTCTAAAATAGATTGTGGATTTACTGTTCTATCTCCTCTTCTGATTTCAAAATGTAAGTGTGGGCCTGTTGTTCTTCCTGTATTTCCCACTTCTGCTATTTTTTGTCCTTGAGTTATATAGTCTCCCTGATTTACAAATATATTGCTACAATGTGCATATAGAGTGCTAATTTCTCCATTTGTTATTTTTACATGATTACCATAATCTCCATAGTCTGATACTAATTCTACTGTTCCTTCCATTGCTGCTAATATTTCTGTTCCTGTATTTGCTCCTATATCTACTCCTGCATGATTTGCTGATATTATATCTGTTGATTCTCTACTTCCATAACTTGATGTTACAACTCCTTGTGTAGGAACTATTAATGATACGTTTGCTTTTATATATGCAATATCTTGTTCATCCTGACTTAAGTTTATTTCTTCGTCTGCTCCACCTATTCCTGTTTGTTCTGTATTTTCTTCTGTTTCTACTTTTTCTTCATTTTCCTCATGATTTTCCTCTTTACCTTCTTCTTTATTCTGATCATCTTCTTGAACAATATTCTCTTCTACATTATTTGTTTTTTCTTGATTTACGTCTTCTTTCATGTATTGCATAAATGCTGTTACAAAATTGTTTCCTTTATTATATAGTCCTGCAAAATCTATTTCATAATCTAACATTACTTTAATATTTTGTATTGATGGATTATTATTTTGTGCCAAAAAATATATCATCCCAAATATGCACATACTTGCTACCGTTTGTATAAATATCTTTGTCAATAATGGCATCTTCTTTTTCTGTCTATCAATATTAATACTCCTAGCTGATATTTTTTCTCTTCTTCTATTTGCAATTTCTTCTGCTCGTCTTATTCTATCTTGTTCAGTCAAGATTCTTTCCATAAAAATACCTCTTCCTTAGTCTTTTTTTAATTATATGACTAAGCAAAAGGTTTTATTCTATATTATATAATTATTATGAGAAATCCAATTATTGTTGATGCTAATGTTATTTTCCAAATAATATTACTTCTTTTTAATCTTTTATATTTTTTTTCTAATTCTTTTAATCTTTTCTTACTTTTTACTTCTTCTTTATATTTTTCTTCGCATCTAGCTAATATTTGCTCTGCTTTACTAATAATATCTTTTTTATTTAAATTACCCATAAGTGTGTTCTCCTTTTATTAGGATTATTTCCACTTATGGGTATTTTATACAGTTTATACCAATTTTATTTTTACTGTTTTTTTATTAATTCCATCTATTTTTATTTGCTTTTCTTTAAGTTCATCTGGTGCATCTTCACACATTCCTTCATATATGATTTTGTCATTTTCATAGACTTCAATTTGCAATAAATTAAATTCTTTTATTGTCATTATTTTCTTCCTTTTCTTCTATTCCTGTTGCAACTACAGTTACAATTACATTATTTCCTAAATCTTCATCTATTACTGTTCCAAATATTATATTTGCATCTGGTTTTACTCTATCACTTATCATAATTGCACTTCTATTTATATCATCTAAGCTAACATCTTCTCCACCTTTTATATTAAATATAACTCCACTTGCTCCATCTATATTTGCCTCTGTAAGTGGATTATTTAGTGCTTTTAGTGTAGCTTGTTCTACTTTATTTTCACCATTTGCTTTTCCTATTCCCATATATGAGAATCCATTATATCCTAATATTGTTTTTACATCTGCAAAGTCTACATTTATTGTTCCTACTGAATTTATTATATCTGTAATTGATTGTATTCCTTGTTTTAATATATCATCTGTCATTTGAAATGCATTTAATATTGATACATTATTTTCTGTGTTTTCTAATAATTTATCATTTGAAATAATTATTAATGCATTTACATTTGGTTTTAGTTTTTCTATTCCCATTTCTGCTCTTGTTTTTCTTAATTTTCCTTCAAAAGCAAATGGTTTTGTTACTATTCCTATTGTTAAAATTCCTTTTTTCTTAGCCGCTTCAGCAATTACAGGTATAGCTCCTGTTCCTGTTCCTCCGTCCCATTCCTGCTGTTACAAATATTAAATCTGTTCCTTCTAATATTCTATCAATATCCTCTATGCTCTCTTTTGCTGCTTTTTCTCCAACTTCTGGATTCGCTCCAGCACCTAATCCCCTTGCTATTTCTTTTCCAATTTGTAAAATTTTACATCCGTTTGTATTTGCTCTATCTAATATTCCTTTTTCCGTGTTTACTAATATATAGTCTACTCCATCAATATCTGATGTTATCATTTGATTTACAGCATTGTTGCCACCGCCACCAACACCTATTACTTTTATTTTTATTAAATCTTTTGTTCTTTTTGTTGGTTCATATTCTATCACGCTATTTCCTCCCATCTTTGCTATAAACGCATTTATATTATACTATATTTATCGCTTTTTTCAAGTGTTTTTTTAAATTTGTGTTTTCTTCCATAAAATTAGGACATGGAGCAATTTCATAAATCTATTTCCATGACCTTTATTATTTTAAGATATTCTTTTCCACATATGAACTGTTATATATGGTTGTATATTATTATGAGGTTGTGATTCTCCTGTATTTTGATTTGTTGCTGTGACTGACTCTGCTATTACTGTATAAGTTCTTGTTCCTCCAGTCCAATCTGTATGCACACCTGGTGGGGAATTAGCATCACCTGCATATAATCCTATATATAAATCTTCTCGGCCATCAAATCTTATTGGGTGTGTATGAGGATTTTGTATATGTGTATGTGATGGCATTTCTGCTATTGTCAATGTATGATTATACTCTCCTCCTGTTTCTTTATTTGCAAATGTTTTTGCTATATTTCCATCATTTCCTTCTCCTGCCCCTATTAATGTTCTGCCTTGTCCATAATTTTCCCATTCTCCTCCTAAAAATTCTGAGGGATTTGTTTCACTTTCAGATATATATATACTCCCTACGGGGTATTTTTCTAGTAACTTATTATCTACTATCTGCTCTATTAATGAACTTAGTTCTTCAATATTTGTATTATTTGAATTATTATTTGTTGATGTTAATTGATCATATAAATTATTTAGTTGTTTTCCTTCTTCTTCTTCTGCTTGCTTATATTTCTCTACTGCTAGTTTTGCTTTATTTATAATTCCATTTTCCCCTAATGCAAAATTTATACCTATTCCCGCTAGTATTAATAGCACTATTATTGTTACTACTAACGTTACCAATGTTATTCCTTTAGGAGATTTATAATCATCCATACATTTATAATAATTTAAGTAATGTCCTCTACAATCGTTCATTATATTTGTCCTCCTTTGTTTTTGTAATTTATTTTTATTACTCTATATATTATTTATATCATAATACTTTTGATTTTGCAATTACAATTAATTGCATTTTATGAACCTTATTATATATTTAATATTATTTCCATTATTAAGTTTGTTATACTTTTGCATTTATGTTTAATCTAGATAAAAACTATGTCTTTTAGATTTCTCTAAAAAGACATAGTTCTCCCATGTTTACATAATTGTATTTCATTAAAACTTACGATATATATATATATATATATACAGCCTCAATAGTTTTAGCGCCTTTCATTTGTTATTTCCCTTTTTCTTATTTTTATTATTTTATCATTCTAACTTGTTTTATTCAATATTTTTATACTTGTAAAAACATAAAAATAGTAGTAGAATATTTAAAGTTAGGAGGAAATATGAAAGTTTTAAGTAAGCAAAGAAATAGTAAAATGTGTATGATTTGTGGTTTAGATAATGAATATGGACTTAAAGCTCCTTTTTATAATATGGAAGATGGTAGTGTTATGACTATATTTAATTATAGAGAGAACCATCAAAGTTATCCTGGCAGGGTTCATGGTGGGCTTATTACAGCTATGTTAGATGAAATGGGATTAAGAGCACTATGGGCATATGAAAAATCTGAAGAAACTTTTGGTGTTACTATTTCATTAGATACTAAATACAGAAAACCTGTTCCTTATAATACCAGTTTAATTGGTAAAGGTACTATTATTAAAAACAATAATAAATTTTTTACTACTAAGTCTTCTATTCTTGATATACATGGTAATGTTCTTGCAAATGGAACTGTTAATTATATAAAATTGGATGTCAATAAAATTCAAAGTGGCATTAATTCTCATGAAGAAATGTGTTATTTAATTGATGATGATGTTAAGGAAATTAATTTTAAATAATAACTGGATATATTTTTTATTGACACATAAGGACGATACTATATCGTTCTTATTTTTATACTGTTATTTTATCTTTTAAACTATTGTATTTTACTGTTCCTATTCCACTTACATTTTGTATATCTTCAATTGTTTTAAATTTTCCATTTTGCTCTCTATATTCAATTATTTTTTGTGCTGTTGATTCTCCTATTCCTGGCAATGTTTCTAATTTTTCTTTATTTGCTGTATTAATATTCACTTTTACATTATTGTTCTCTGATATTGTACTATTTGATACTACACCTTCTCCTGCATCAGCTGATATAACTTCTACATTATTTAAATTTTCATTTATTCTTGGTACATATATCTGAATTCCATCTTCTATTATATATGCTAAATTTATTTTAGATAAATCTGCTTCTTCTGTTTTTCCTCCTGCTGAATTTATTGCATCTATTATCCTTGAACCCTCTTCTAATATCACAACTCCTGGATTATTTACTTCTCCTATAACATGAACTACTACTTTTTCTTTTGATTTTATTATTCCTATATTTTCTTCATTAGCTTTAGTTTCATTTATTTCATTATTTAAAATAATTTGATCTGCACTATCTGTTTCATATAAATTTTCAAAAATATATATTATTAGTAATCCTAATATTAACAGTACAACTATTGATAATACTATTTTTTGTTTTTTACTTAAGTTTAATAATATTTCTTTCATTTATTTAATTATTCTCCTTTTCCCTATTGATTTATGTTGAATTTATTGTTATTATATCTTTTGTATAATTTAAGGTGAAGATATGAAAATTAGATTTAAGTGTATAACAATTTTAATTTTATTTTTTTGTACATTTTTTTCTTCTGTAAGTTTTGCTTCAGAGGATTTAAATATTGATTCTGGCGCCTGTATTTTAGTTGATATGAATTATGGGCAAATTTTATATGAAAAAAATTCTTCAGATAAACTTTATCCAGCAAGTACCACTAAACTTATGACTGCAATCTTAGTATCTGAAAAGTGCAATTTAAATGATGATGTAACTATTAGTTATTGGGCTGTTAACTCAGTTCCTTCTGGATATTCTAGTGGTAAAATATCTCCTGGTAAAAGTTATACTGTTGAGGAGCTTTTAAATATTACTATGATTGCATCTGCAAATGATGCTGCTTTTGCTTTGGCTGAACATATTGCTAATTTAGATAATCCTAATTATTTAAAAAACAGTTCTTCTGATGCAAAAAAATCTTTTGAAGAAAGTATTAATAAGTTTTCTGAAATGATGAATCAAAAGGCAAAAGAAATTGGATGCTTAAACTCTAATTTTGTAAATCCTAATGGAATTCATAATGAAAATCATTATTCTACTGCTTATGATTTAGCACTAATTGGAGCTTATGCATATTCTAATATGCATATACGATTGATTTGTTCTAAAACTACCTATACTCTTTCTAAAAATTCTGTAGAATACAAGAGTACCAATCAATTGTTAGTTCGTGATTCTAACTATTATTATGAATATGCAAATGGATTAAAAACTGGTTACACTGATCCAGCAGGACATTGTATTATAGCTACTGCAAGTAAAGATGATAGAAATTTGCTTGTTGTTATTTTAAATGGATATACTTTAGAAGATGACACTGCTACTCGTGAAACTGATTGTATAAATCTTTTTAATTATGGTTTTGATTGTTTTTCTCCTACAGAATTAATACATGAAGGAGATGTTATAAGAAAAATAAATATTTTTAATGGTACAATGTCTACTAAGTCTTTGGATTTAATATGTACAGATTCTTTGCATTGCTTAATTCCTAAAGGAAAAGTAGTTGATGTTACACCTAATATTGAACTTATTAATACTATAGCACCTATTGCAAATAAACAAATAGTTGGAACTATAACTTATAATATTGATGGAATAAAATATTCTAGTAATTTAATTGCTACTCATGATGTTTACAGTTCTAATGTTACACATATACTAATAGTACTTTTTGGAATTTTTATTATACTACTAATTCCAGTTATTGTTCTATCAATAAAAGATAGATATTAATAAAAAACAAAGAGGGAGCTAATTTTTTTAAAGCCCCTCTATTTTTAATAATCTTTTCCTAATATTATAGTAAAATCAACATCTGAATTATCTTCTCCAGTGGTCGCTTTTCCTGTTCCTAATAATGAAGTAATTGCTTTTTCATCATCTGTTGAGTTTTTAGTTCTATTTATCACTGTTGTCACATTTGTTATATTTGTATTTCCTTGTTTTGTTATTTTATATCCATGATTTTTTAATTGTTCAATTACCTTATTTAGTTTTGTAGTACTTCCAGTTCCATTAAGTATTTCTAAAGATATATCCTTAGTTTTTGTCATTTCTCCTGTTTCTGATGATGTAAGGAATAATTCGTTTACAAGAGTTTTGCTTTCTTTTTCATTTACTAAGAATACTGCTACTCCATTACAATATTCTGGAACTCCTGGCAATGCATCTGTTTTAATATTTTCTGTGTCTAAACTCAATAGTGCTGGTGCATATTCCATCATTGTATCCCAATCAATATTTGTTTCTATTTCTTCTTCTGCTATTTTTAATATATCATTTATTTTTGTTATATTTCCTAATTTAAGAGTTTGTTTTGCAACTTCCATCATAAACTCTCTTTGTGTTCTCATTCTTCCTAAATCATTATCCCCATATTCTACTGGATAAGTAGTTCCATTATTATTATGTCTAAATCTTACTACCCATTCTGCTTGCTCTCCATTTAGCTTTTGCATACCTGATTTTATATGGATATATAACTTTTGAGAACTATCATCATAGTCCATATCTATTGGAACATCAAATTCTACTCCACCAATTGCATCTACTAAATCTCTTAGTGCTTTTGTATCTACAGTTAAATAGTATTTAATATTTAGTCCTGTTAATTTGTTTACTGCATCTATTGTTTTTTGAGGACTTATCTGATATTTGCAATTTATTTTATCAAATGCTGTTGCAGTGTTTTTATTAGTACCTACAAAGCTATCTCTAGGTATTGATAGTAATGAAGCTCGCCTTGTAGATGGAGAATATTTTGCTACCATAATTGTATCTGTCATATTTTCACTTTTACCCATTATTAAACAATAAAAATCTGGTAAGTTTTTTGTTTTTTCAGGATCACTACCAATTAGGGTAGTTACAATTCCTGTAAGTCCCCCTCCATTTTTATATACTTTATATCCAAAGATTCCTGCTGTAATTAGTATTATTAAAATTAGAATAAGTAATATACGTTTAAGTACCTTATGCTTCTTTTTCTTTTTTCTTTTACCTTTTACTTCTTTATTTTCTCTATCTTCTTTCATATAATGATCACTCCCATTTATACCATATAGTATAACAAATGTGAAATTAAATATCAAGGTTTAAAGTTCAATTTAAGATTTATTTAAGTTTTTATTTATAAATTGATTTTAGTATTAGGTTATTATTATACATTAGTGCTCCTATATTTGATTTGTCTATATATTGTAATAGGTTTGTTTCTGCAAATATTGGAGATACCATAGATACAAATGCTAATATTACATATACTAAAATTATACCTTTTATTGCTCCACAAATTGCTCCACCTAATTTATTTGCTTCATGTAGTCCTGGTATTTTGTCTATTATTTTTGATATTATCTTAACAATCATTAATGCTATTCTAATAACTATAAATATTGCTATAAATACTATTACATTTATAATTCCTACTGTAAGCTCACTTGCTATAACATCTATTGCATCATCTTTTGAAGAGTCTATACTGTTTGTTATTCCATTAATGTATTCAACAATTGGTGCTGGTAAATTTGAATTTTCATCTACCTTTAAGTCTGTATCATTTAATGGTATGTTTTTTACTATTGTTTCTTTTATGTTTTCATCAAATTTTGTATTTTCAATTAGAACATTTGCTATTGGTCTACAAAGCATAATTGCTAATATTATAGCTACTATTACTGCTAATATATCTATAACACTAGATATTAAACCTTTCTTTATTCCTAAAAATACAGATCCTAATATAATTAATATTATAATAATATCTACTATCATATTCCCTCCTAAATACTTATAATTTCTACTCTATCTTTATATATTATGCCTATTACTCCATCTCCAATGACAACATCTTTAAAACTTTGTTTTGATGTGAATGATTTTAAAAGCCATGCACTATGATTTATAAATTCTATTTTATTCCCCATATTTATACCAATTATTGTATCACTACAAATTAAACTCTTTGGCATTGACTCTAAAAAATATGTATTTTCTTTACTATTTTCTGGATTTACTACTTTTGCTTCATACTCGCTACTTAATATTCCTGAAGATGTTTCTACTATATTACATATATATCCAATTACATCAATATCTGTAAACAATGTTTTATTATCTATGTCTAGTATTTTTTTTGATTCACCATCTTTAAATGTATAAACTGTATTATCATATTGGCAAATTAGTTTATCTTTATAATATTGTATATTTACAACTAGACCATTTTTTTCTGGCTCATATTTATATATTATTGCTTCTGCTGGTGCTGTTCTTGCTTTTTCTACTGAAACTGTTTTTATAGCTGATGATATAGTAGTACCTGATGTATTTATTTCTGCAAAACTTAAAAATCTGCTATCTTCTGATATTGATAGATCTATTGCCACCGTAGATGCTAGATAAGTTTTAAATTCTTCTGTTCCAGTTAGTCCATACATTACAATTACTGATTTATGTGTAGTACCTGTTAGTACAACACCCACGCTACCATTTTTATTTACAGCAACTTTTGATACATTTCCTTCCATAGATTTTTGCCACTGTAACTCTGTATTATATATTAAATATACATTTTTTCCATTCTTTTCTGCTAAAATTAAATATTTACCACAAGACTTAAATATTGGCGTTGTTATTGATACATTAATAGTTCTTTCTTCTTTTCCTGATGTATTGTATATTATAAGTTTATTATCTTGAAGTACTACTATATGATTATCGTATGCATAAATATTTGAATTTTCGTTTTCTAATAAAATAGTTGGTAGATCTTCTTGAATTACATTTTTTCTAAATATATAAATGTCCATCCATTCTCTTACTGCACTATTTGCTATATATAAAGATACAATTACTATTACTAATAATACAAATATACTTGTTAATATAATTAATATTTTTTTCTTCATACATGTTCCTTTGTTTTTTATTATTTTATACTAATTTAATTTATATTGCAATAGATTAATAAACAAAAAATAAGCCTAAGATTTATCTAAAATTTAAATCTTAGGCTTGATATTTTTAACTTTTATTTCTTCTTTTTCTAACTATTGTAACTACAATTCCTAATACTATTATTAATATTGGAATTATAAAGATTATACTTAATACAATTTTATTTTGTGCTTCTGTTGCTGTTTCAAAAGTAACTACTCCTGTATCTTTTCTTATTCTAATTGCGTCTTCTCTATTTGATAAAAATGCAACTGTATTTAATAATATATCCTTATTTTCTCTAATAGAAATTGGTGTTCCAACTGATCCTGCTAATTGTATTTGGTAATTAGTTGCAAATAATGCGTTTGAAAATGCTACTAATTTTGATTCTGTATCATCATTTATTTTCTTTGTTAAAGTTTGTGCTAATACAAATGGACCATCCTCATCACCATTTGCTTTTGTTGTTATAGCTGAATTTATATCTTCTCTATAAAATGAATTATTTGTTGATTTTAAAAATGGTTCTGCAGTTACATTTAACTCTTTTAATCTTTCTTCTGATTCTGTATTTATTCTTCCAGAGTCTAATAGTACTACTGTTCCATCAGTGTAAAGGTCTTTTACAATACTATTATATGTCATTTCTGGAATAATTAAGTCTGGACTTCCAGCTATCATATTGGTTGAAGATTGTTCACAAACAATTCCTTTTGAAAAACTAATTCCATATTGTGAAAGTACTTTGTTTACATTTGGCAATTCAGAATTATTTTCTGTGTTTAGTACATATGGATCTTGCAACCACATTATATTTCCGCCTGCATTTATATAATTTTGTATTTTTTCAGTTTCTAAGTCTGTAAAATCACTTGATGGACTTGCTATAATTAATACATCACAAGTTTCTGGCATATCTGATGTTAATAGGTCTAGAGAATTTATATCATTTATATCATTTTCTATATATGTTGCAAACATTGCTAGTTCTGATGATGAAGATATTCCATATTCACCATGTCCTGATAAAAAGTATACTTGTGGTTTTTTTGCTATTGTTACATCTAATATTCCATTTGTTAATTTTTGTTCTGTTATATCTATTGTTTCATATGTTGTATTGTCATATGTATACATCTCACTTGAATCAATTATTTTATATCTTTGGCTTGATTGTATTGCTACTAATTGGCTAGATGTACTTACTCCATATTGTGCTGCTAAATCTGGTCTTTCTGAAGTATTTATTACTTGTATATTTATTTTATCATTTACATCAGCATATTTTTTTGCCAAAGTTATTATTGTACTACTTTCATCATATCCAAAGAAGTATAATGTTACATTTTGTTCTACATTTTTCACTTGATTTTTTGATTCATCTGATAATGTATATAGTTTTTCCTTAGTAAAATCAATTGGTGAAATGTCTAATTTTATGAATAATAAATTTATTAGGTAAAATATAACCATTAATATGACAACAATTATTAGTGTTGAAACTAAATTTTTTATCCATTTTTTCTTTATTGTTTCTATTAATTTTCTCATTTCCACTTTCCTTTCTATTTAACACTCTTTCTTCTTTGTATTACCATAATAGTAAATATCACAAATAGTGCACTAAATGATACTAATAATACTAAATTTTGGATTGAAATTGTACCATTTATGAATGATGTATAAAATGCATCCATTAATGAGAAATTTGTAAATACACTACTAAAGTTTGGTAAGAACCATGATAATAAGAAAAATGCTATTGATATAACTGCTGCTATAACTTGATTCTCTGTTAAGCTTGATGCAAACATACCAAAAGATATATATGCTATTGCAAGTAATGCAAAACCAAATATTGATACCAATGATTTTCCTATTTGTGGACTACCAAAACAGCATAAAATTGCATAATATATTAAAGTTCCTGCAATTGATACTAAAACTACTAAAGCTGCTGCTATGAATTTTCCTAATACTATTGATGTTACACCTCTAGGTGATGTTAATAGTAATTGTTCTGTCCCATTTTTTCTTTCTTCTGAAAACATTCTCATAGTAAGTAGTGGAACTATAAATGTTAATATAGTTGATACTGAGCCAAACATATATGAAAATTCTGTACTCATATATGCAAATATGTCTAAGTAGAAAAATACACTACACATTAATAGGAATATGCCTATATATACATATCCTATTGGAGATAGAAAATATGATTTAAATTCTTTTTTTATAATTGCCCACATTATTTTTTACCTCCCTTTTTTGATTTATTTTTCTCTTTTTCTGCCTTTGCTTTTTCCTTATCAGCTTTTGCTTTCTTTTTATCTTCTTCCCATTTTTTATTAAATTCTTCTTTTTCTTTTTGTTTTTCCTTTTTTATTTCTTCTTTTCTTTCTTCATTGCTCATTTTGCTTAACTTTTCTTCTCTTTTTGCTTTTTCTTTTTCTTCAGCTTTTATTTTTTCTTTTATTTCTTTTTCTTTGTTATTAATTAATTTTAAGAATGCTTCTTCTAATGTTGCTTCTGTTTTCTTTAATTCTAGTATGTTTATATCATTTTTTGGTAATTCATTGAATATAGATTTTCTTAAATCTACTCCTTCTTCTGCTACTAAAATATATTGTTTTGTTCCATCTTTGTTTTCTTTTATTAATCTTATATCTTTTATTTCTTTTATATTTTTTGTAACTTTGTTTATTTTGTTTTCTTTATCTTCTACAGTTACATATATACTGTTTTCTTCTTTAAATTCTTCTTCTAAGTTTTTTGGAGTATCTACTGCTAATATTTTTCCTTTATTAATGATTATAACTTTTTCACATATTTGACTAACTTCAGATAATATATGTGAACTTAATATTACTGTATGTGATTTTCCTAATTTTTTAATTAGTTCTCTTATTTCAGTTATTTGTTTTGGATCTAATCCTACAGTTGGCTCATCTAATATTAATAATTCTGGATCTCCTATCAATGCGCCTGCTAAACTTACTCTTTGTTTATATCCTCTTGATAGATTTCTAATTAGCTTTTTTTGTACATTGGTTAAGCCTACTTCTTCTAATATTCTATCTACTTTTATCTTCTTATCTTGTCTTTTTACTTTTTTTAAATCTGCCATATAATTAACAAATTCTCTTACTGTAAGTTCTTGATATAAAGGTACATTTTCTGGCATGTAACCTATTTGTTTTTTTACTTTGTTTGGTTCTTTTGATATGTCTTTTCCATTAACTATTATTGTTCCTTCAGTAGGTTCTATATAGCCTGTTATCATATTCATAGTTGTACTTTTACCCGCACCATTTGGTCCTAAAAATCCAACTACTTCATTATCTTTTATTTCAAAGCTAATATCATCAACAGCTAAAAAGCTACCATATTTTTTTGTAATATTTTTTACTTGTATCAATGTAGTTTTCCTCCTTTTTCTTCTTTCCCTAAGAATATTTTAATTTATAATATCACTATATTTTTTGTGATGCAATATTTTCACACAAAATTTACAAATTTTGTCTGATTATAATTTTAGAACGGAGTAGTCCTTTGATTTTTATAAAATGTAAAGTGTACAAAAAGAACAAAGCGGACCTCTTCTTATGTCAGACGATTAAAATTATTTTTAGGTCCGCATAATTTGTTCGTGTGCCAAATTTTATATAATAAAATTTGTGTACATTGATTTATATTTAGGAAAGTTCTCCAAACTTTCCTAAATATAGAAAAGACTGTTTACAAATTTTATTTTGTTCACAGTCTTTTTACTTTATCATTTATATAATATTAATTTAAGAAAAATGCTTTATATGCTTTATATGCCATATATACATCATATTTACATGTTACTTCATATGGTGCATGCATTGATAATACTGGTACTCCACAATCTATAACATCTACACCCTTATTAGCTAGTATATATGCTATAGTTCCTCCTCCACCAATATCTACTTTTCCTAATTCTGCAAATTGATACTTGATGTTATTTGTATTAAAAATTCTCCTAATTTCTGCTACATATTCTGCATTTGCGTCTGAACTATTATATTTTCCTGCTGATCCTGTATATTTATTTATTCCTATTCCTCTTCCTAAATATCCAGCATTAGGTTTATCTGATACACTACTATATAATGGATCTACCCCTGCATCTACGTCTGCTGATAACATTTTTGAATTACAAAATACTTTGTCTAATAAGTTTGGTCTATTAACTCTCATTTTATTTAATAATTCTGATATGAATGTATCAAAAACATGTGATTCCATTCCTGTATTTCCCATACTTCCGATTTCTTCTTTATCTGATACTAAACATACTGCTGTTCTTTTTGGTTTTTCCATTTCTACAATTGCTCTTAATGATGTATATACACATACTTTATCGTCTTGACCATATCCTGCAATTAAGCTTTCGTCTAAGCCTAATGTTCTAGCTTTAAATGCTGGTACTATTTCTAATTCTGAGCTTACAAAATCTTCTTCTGTAATTTCATATTTTTTGTTTAATATTTTTAATATATTGTTCTTTATTTTATCTTCAGTTGCTTCATTATTTGGAATACTTCCTATTAATAAACATAAATTTTCTGCATTTATAGCTTCAGATAATTTTTTCTGCATTTGCTCTTTTGCTAAATGTGGTAGTAAATCTGTTATTGTAAATACTGGCTCATTTTCATTTTCTCCTATTGTTACATATATTTTTTCTCCATTTTCTTTTACAATAACACCA
>Ga0137297_10384_pt1 | contig 33617 bp, 30 predicted proteins | sample RamsorincwithD2O_FD_97191 | JGI IMG/M metagenome (GOLD analysis project Ga0137297, IMG submission 97191) | Mouse cecal microbial communities from Vienna, Austria - Mucin amended with D2O | ecosystem: Host-associated > Mammals > Digestive system > Large intestine > Cecum | place: Austria: Vienna...
GTTGTTCAACTCTACCCGCATCTTTTCCAGTTTCAGGTTAATTTCATTGGCTGCCGGAGTACGTCCGGCTATTCGTGAGGATTTGGTATCCCACTTCTTTTCTTCTGTTTCAAGTTTGGTACTGAACTCTACTTTTTCACCGTCAATGGTGATACGCACCATAATGGGCAGTTTTCCGTTCTTCAATGGAGCGCCCTTCTTCAAATAAAATAAAACTCTAAATGTACTTCGCATAATTCTACTTTTTTAGGTTACAAAATTAATTCAACGCATTGCAAATGAATTATTTATGCCAAGACACTTAACGGTATTGTCAGAGACTTCCGAAAGAAGAATTGAAAAAAATGGCTTAGTGAATATTTGCCGATAGTCATTATTATCGGTTTATATTCAAATCGTTACTTTTTTCAGATATGTTTTTGATGGTCTAAACTGCGACAAATCAACGACATATCTGTGAAATCGTTACTTTTTTTGGCGTCCTGATTTTAGGTAACGATTTAGAAACGCTTTTTGTCTCCAAGATGACTTTTAGGGGAGTATCGGGTTGTCGTAGGAACAACAAAAAAACAGCCCTAAATTCATGATTTAGAGCTGTTTTACTTACTTTTGACACTTTGTTGTCTAGTGTATTTGCGGTGCGTACGGGACTCGAACCCGTGACCCCATGCGTGACAGGCATGTATTCTAACCAACTGAACTAACGCACCATTATTTCATTTCTTAGTTGCTATCTCTCTCGATTGCGGTTGCAAAGGTAGGCATTTTTTTTATATCTGCAATAGCTGTGATGATTTTTTTTAAAAGATTTATATTGTGAATTGTTTTAAGTGTTAATAATTAGGGAGTTATGTAAATAAGAAAAACTGGGTTTAACATCTGTTTAGAAATGTGCTTGTACCCCGTTTTATCTTTGATAAGAAAACCATTCTTGGAGAAAACGAAACTTTTTGAGGCTTCTTTTAAACTTCTTGCTCGAAAAGTTCGTTGTTTTGCAATAAATAGTTATTTTTGCGAACTCAAAATGAGAATGTTGTAATTTGAAAAGTGAAAAACATTTTAGGATGATGAAAATAGCCAAACTGTTGCTGCACTGTCCTGACAAACCAGGTATATTGGCAGAAGTAACAGACTTTATAACGGTGAACAAAGGTAATATTATCTATTTGGATCAGTATGTAGACCATGTAGAGAATATCTTTTTCATGCGTATCGAATGGGAATTGATGGATTTTCTGGTGCCTCAGGAAAAGATTGAGGATTATTTCGCCACTTTGTATGCACAGAAGTATGAGATGAATTTCCGACTCTATTTCTCCGATACAAAACCGCGTATGGCTATCTTTGTTTCGAAAATGTCCCATTGTTTATTCGACTTGCTGGCACGCTATACCGCTGGTGAATGGAATGTGGATATACCTCTTATAATAAGCAATCATCCCGATTTGCAGCATGTTGCTGAACGTTTCGGTATTCCTTTCCATCTTTTTCCTATTACCAAAGAGACAAAGGAGGAGCAAGAGAAGAAGGAAATGGAGTTGCTGGCAAAGTATAAAATCACTTTTATAGTGCTGGCACGCTACATGCAGGTCATTTCAGAACGAATGATAAATGCTTATCCCAACCGGATAATCAACATTCATCACTCTTTCCTTCCGGCATTTGTGGGAGCGAAACCTTATCATGCTGCATTTGAACGTGGAGTGAAGATTATTGGAGCCACCAGCCACTATGTTACCACGGAGTTGGATGCCGGCCCTATCATAGAGCAGGATGTGGTGCGCATTACGCATAAGGACACTGTACAGGATTTGGTGAACAAAGGCAAGGATTTGGAAAAGATAGTGCTTTCCCGTGCCGTTCAGAAGCATATTGAACGCAAGGTGTTGGCATATAAGAATAAAACAGTAATATTTAATTGATGAATAATTGATAAAAGAAAATTCTTTGTTACTTATTATCAGTTCTTTATTATCAATTCAATTGCAGGAATGAAGGTTGCAGTTATCAAATATAATGCGGGTAATATCCGTTCGGTGGATTATGCTTTGAAACGCTTGGGAGTAGAGGCAGTGATTACAGCGGATGAGGCTGTGCTACGTACGGCCGATAAGGTTATATTCCCCGGTGTGGGAGAGGCGGAAACTACTATGGTTTTTTTGCGCGCTGGTGGTATGGATAAACTGATAAAGGAGTTGCGTCAGCCGGTGTTAGGTATTTGTCTGGGTATGCAGCTGATGTGCCGCCACTCTGAAGAGGGAGATGTGGACTGCTTGGGTGTCTTTGATGCTGACGTAAAGCGTTTCATTTCGCAGAGGCACGAGGATAAAGTGCCTCATATGGGATGGAATACCATTGCTCAGACCAATAGCGGACTTTTTAAAGGGTTTACTAAAGAAGAGTTTGTTTATTTCGTACATAGTTTCTATGTGCCTGTTAATGATTGTACGGCAGCCGTGACGGATTACATTCATCCGTTCAGTGCTGCTTTGCATAAGGACAATTATTACGCCACACAGTTCCATCCCGAAAAGAGTGGAAGTGTGGGAGAGCGTATCTTGAGAAATTTTTTGGAACTGTAAATCGTCAAATTGTAAATAAAATGATAGAACTGATTCCCGCTATTGATATTATTGACGGAAAGTGTGTGCGTCTTTCCCAAGGTGATTATGACAGTAAAAAGGTGTACAACGAAAATCCTGTAGAAGTAGCTCTGGAATTGGAGGCTCATGGCATCCGCAGACTTCATGTAGTCGATTTGGACGGTGCGGCTTCCCATCACGTGGTAAACTACCGTATGTTGGAGCAGATTGCTGTGCGCACATCTCTTATTATAGATTTTGGAGGTGGGGTGAAGAGTGACGAAGATTTGGTAATAGCTTTTGAAAGCGGTGCACAGATGGTGACCGGTGGCAGCATTGCTGTGAAGAACCCCGAATTGTTCTGCAAGTGGCTGCGGATGTATGGTTCTGAAAAGATTATTCTTGGTGCTGATGTGAAAGAGTCTAAGATTGCTGTCAACGGTTGGAAAGACGAGAGTGGCTGCGAACTGTTTCCGTTCCTAAAATACTATGTGGAGGAAGGTGTCCGCAAAGTTATCTGTACCGATATTAGTTGCGATGGAATGTTGCAAGGACCATCGTTGGCGCTGTATAAGGATATATTGGAACAATATCCCGAACTCTACTTGATAGCTAGCGGAGGGGTGAGCTGTGCCGATGACATCCGTCAGTTGGAAGCCGTGGGTATACCTGCTGTTGTTTTCGGTAAGGCTCTGTACGAAGGTCGCATTACTTTCAAGGAACTGGAAAGCTTTGTTGATTGATACTGGATAATTGATAATTGGCAATAATAATAACTCATAACTTGAACTGCCGTGTTAGCAAAAAGAATCATTTCTTGCCTCGACATTAAGGATGGGCAGACTGTGAAAGGTACTAATTTTGTGAATCTCCGTCAAGCGGGCGATCCGGTAGAACTGGCGCGTGCTTATAGTGAGCAGGGTGCCGACGAATTGGTGTTTCTTGATATCACTGCCAGCTTTGAAGGTCGCAAGACTTTCACCGAATTGGTGAAGCGCATTGCCGCGAATATCAGTATTCCTTTTACTGTAGGCGGAGGCATCCATGAATTGGGCGACGTAGATAGGCTGCTGAATGCAGGTGCCGATAAAATCTCTATCAACTCCTCTGCAATCCGTCGTCCCGGATTGATAGACGAGATTGCAAAGAATTTCGGTTCGCAGGTGTGTGTGTTGGCTGTCGATGCTAAACAGACAGATAAAGGATGGCGGTGCTACTTGAACGGTGGTCGTGTGGAAACGGATAAGGAATTGTTCGCATGGACAAAAGAGGCTCAGGAACGTGGTGTAGGCGAGATTTTGTTCACTAGCATGAATCATGACGGTGTCAAGACCGGTTATGCCAATGAAGCGCTTTCCGACCTTGCCGACGGATTGTCTATCCCTATCATAGCATCGGGAGGAGCAGGTGCTAAAGAGCATTTCCGTGATGTTTTTTTGAATGGGAAAGCGGATGCTGCCTTGGCAGCTAGTGTTTTTCACTTCGGAGAAATTAAAATTCCCGAATTAAAATCGTATCTTTGTGCCCAAGGAATTGCGATGAGAAGATAATAACTCATAACTTAAAATAATGTTGAATTTTGATAAGATGAACGGACTTGTTCCGGCAATTATACAAGATGCAGATACCGCTAAGGTACTGATGCTTGGCTTCATGAACAAGGAAGCCTATGAGAAGACGGTAGAAACCGGGAAGGTGACTTTTTTCAGCCGTACCAAGAACCGCCTTTGGACAAAAGGCGAGGAGAGTGGAAATTTTTTGAATGTGGTTTCCATGAAGGAAGACTGTGACCGGGATACTTTGCTGATTCAGGTACATCCCATGGGGCCGGTTTGCCATATTGGTACGGATACCTGCTGGGGTGAGAAGAACGAACAGCCCGTAATGTTCTTGAAGTTGCTTCAAGATTTCATTAGCAAGCGTTATGACGAGATGCCTGAAGGTTCCTATACTACCAGCCTTTTTCAGTCCGGTGTAAACAAAATGGCACAGAAGGTGGGTGAGGAAGCTGTGGAAACAGTCATTGAGGCTTGCAACGGTACAGGTGAACGTCTGATTTATGAAGGAGCCGATTTGTTGTATCACCTCATCGTATTGCTTACGTTCAAAGGATATCGTATTGAAGATCTTGTGCGTGAATTGGAGGAACGACACAGTGCGACGTGGAAGAAGCACTGATAATTAATAATTAAAAATTAAACAGGGGGTGAGTGAAGCGCTGATAAAATATAAGGACGTAGAGATCCACCAGCAGGAGTTGTGCGTACTGAACGATGTGAATTTGGAACTTCACAAAGGGGAGTTTGTGTACTTGGTTGGTAAAGTGGGCTCCGGTAAGACGAGCCTGCTCAAGACTTTCTATGGCGAACTGGATATTGCATCGGGCGAGGCTGGAGTTTTAGGGTATGACATGCTCCATATTAAGCGTAAGCACATCCCGCAGTTGCGCCGTAAGCTGGGAATCATATTTCAGGATTTTCAGTTGCTGACAGATCGTACAGTGTACGATAACCTTGAATTTGTTCTCCGTGCCACCGGTTGGAAGAGTAAAGGAGAGATTAAGGATAAAATTGAAGAGGTATTGAACTTGGTGGGGATGAGCAATAAAGGATATAAGTTGCCCAATGAACTTTCGGGTGGTGAGCAGCAGCGTATTGTGATTGCACGTGCAGTGCTCAACTCGCCAGAGATAATCCTTGCGGATGAACCTACCGGAAACCTAGACTCGGAAACCGGACATTCCATTGCAGAACTTCTGCACGGCATCAGTGAGGCCGGTGCATTGGTGGTGATGACCACGCACAATCTGCAATTGTTGCGTGAGTTTCCCGGCAGGGTGTACCGATGCGCAGACCATCTGATGACTGATGTTACAGCAGAATACGCCCCTGCAATAACTAATGATTAGTAGTTAAGTAGTTTTTCTGACTACTGGTTTTTATAAAGAACATAAATTAATGATAAAGCTCCGCAGCTATTGACTTGTAGCTCGTTGCTTGTAACTATAAACTAATTAATACAGGAACGAAAATGAAAGTTTTAAAGTTTGGAGGTACTTCAGTAGGTTCGGCTCAGCGAATGAAGGAAGTGGCTAAATTGATTACCGATGGTGAACGTAAGATTGTGGTTCTCTCTGCCATGTCGGGTACCACAAACACATTGGTTGAGATTTCGGATTATCTGTACAAGAAGAATCCGGAAGGTGCCAATGAGATTATCAACAAGCTGGAGAGTAAATATCGCCAGCACATTGATGAACTCTTTGCGACTCCGGAGTATAAACAGAAAGGTCTGGAACTCATCAAATCTCATTTTGACTATATCCGTTCTTATACCAAAGACCTTTTTACTCTGTTTGAGGAGAAAGTGGTGTTGGCTGAGGGCGAGTTGATTTCCACCGCCATGATGAACTACTATCTGCAGGAATGTGGTGTGAAGTCTGTGTTGCTTCCGGCTTTAGAATATATGCGTACGGATAAGAATGCCGAACCCGATCCGGTCTATATCAAGGATAAACTCCAGATTCAGCTGGAACTGTACTCGGATGCTGAGATTTACATCACTCAGGGTTATATCTGTCGCAATGCCTATGGCGAGATAGATAATCTGCAGCGTGGTGGAAGTGACTATACGGCTTCACTGATTGGTGCTGCCATTGACGCTTCCGAAATCGAGATTTGGACGGATATAGACGGCATGCATAACAACGACCCCCGTATTGTGGATAAGACTGCACCAGTACGTCATTTGCACTTCGAAGAGGCCGCAGAGTTGGCGTACTTTGGTGCTAAGATTTTGCACCCTACTTGCATTCAGCCTGCCAAGTATGCTAATATTCCTGTCCGCCTGCTCAATACAATGGACCCTACTGCTCCGGGTACGCTGATTTCCAACGATACAGAGAAGGGTAAGATTAAGGCGGTGGCTGCCAAGGATAATATTACAGCCATCAAGATAAAATCCAGCCGGATGTTGCTTGCTCACGGATTTCTGCGTAAGGTTTTTGAGATATTCGAGAGCTACCAGACTTCCATTGATATGATTTGTACCTCAGAAGTGGGTGTGTCTGTATCTATTGACAATGTGAAGCATCTCAATGAAATTCTGGATGACTTGAAGAAGTATGGCACAGTGACAGTGGACAAGGATATGTGCATCGTCTGTGTAGTAGGCGACCTCGAATGGGAGAATGTCGGTTTCGAAGCTAAAGCGTTGGATGCCATGCGCGACATACCAGTACGTATGATTTCTTTCGGTGGCAGTAACTATAATATTTCTTTCCTTATCCGAGAGTGCGACAAGAAAGTAGCGTTGCAGTCACTCAGCAATGCGTTGTTCAACGGAGAAGAACAATAATAAGAGAACCGCATAAACCAAAGCGCTTTTACTTTGTTGATAAAAGCGCTTTTTTAACTGAACAAGGATTATAAAAGTTATGAAAGGAACATTCCCCATCAATAAATTCCGCGAATTGCGTACTCCCTTCTATTACTACGATACAAAGGTTTTGCGTGATACGCTTTCTCATATTCGTACGGAAGTGGCGAAGTATGGTAATTATTCAGTGCATTATGCGGTGAAGGCTAATGCCAATCCCAAGGTGCTTGCTATTATCCGCGAGAACTGTTTGGGTGCCGACTGCGTAAGCGGCGGTGAAATCCGTGCGGCCATTAAGGCTGGTTTTCCTACCGATAAGATTGTTTTTGCCGGGGTCGGTAAGGCTGATTGGGAAATTAATCTGGGATTGGATTATGACATTTTTTGCTTTAATGTGGAATCTGTTCCCGAATTGGAGATTATTAATGAGCTGGCTGCTGCCAAAGGCAAGATAGCTAACGTAGCTTTTCGTATCAATCCCAATGTAGGTGCCCATACTCATGCTAATATTACCACTGGGTTAGCCGAGAATAAGTTCGGTATCAGCATGCAGGATATGAATCACGTGATAGATATGGCGCATGATATGAAAAACTTGAGATTCATTGGGTTACACTTTCATATTGGTTCCCAAATATTGGATATGGGGGATTTCGTAGCTTTGTGTAACCGCATCAATGAGTTGCAGGATAAGCTGGAAGCTCGTCATATCCGTATTGAGCATGTGAATGTAGGGGGAGGATTGGGCATTGATTACGGTCACCCTAACCGTCAGTCGATACCTGATTTTAAAAGTTATTTCGAGACTTATAACAGTCATCTAAAACTTCGTCCTCACCAGACGCTCCATTTCGAACTGGGACGTGCGGTAGTGGGACAGTGCGGTTCATTGATTTCGCAGGTGCTTTATGTAAAGCAGGGTACCAATAAGCAGTTTGCTATCTTGGATGCAGGCATGACGGATTTGATTCGTCCGGCACTTTACCAAGCGTTTCATAAGATAGAGAATATTACTTCAGATGCACCAGTCCAGACTTATGATGTGGTAGGTCCTATCTGCGAGTCTTCCGATGTATTCGGCAAGGCCATTGATTTGAATGGTGTGAAACGTGGTGACTTTATTGCCCTCCGTTCGGCAGGTGCTTATGGTGAGATTATGGCTTCAGGTTATAATTGCCGCGAGCTACCTCAAGGGTATACTTCGGACGAATTGGTATAGATAGGTTAAAGGCGTGTGTCATAGTTGATGAGATATTTATCCTATACTATGTGTACTGTTTTTATATAAAAAATGTTATTGTGTGAACAACTTTTAAGGTTTCTTGTTATTTTTGTAATAATTTCAATTTAAATAAATACGATTATGATTACAGAAAAATTACAGAATGCAATTAATGAGCAGATTACAGCCGAAATGTGGTCTTCCAACCTTTATTTGGCAATGTCCTTCTATATGGAAAAAGAAGGTTACAATGGTATGGCTTGCTGGTTGAAGAAACAAGCTTCTGAAGAAAAAGCTCATGCTTGCGAAATGGCTTCTTATATTATCAAGCGTGGCGGTAAGGCTAAATTGGATAAGATTGATGTTGTTCCCAATGATTTTGGTACTCCGTTGGAAGTGTTCGAGCAGGTTTATGAACACGAATGCCGTGTTTCAAAGATGATTGATACATTGGTGGATGTCGCTGCTGCAGAAAAAGATAAGGCTACACAAGACTTCCTTTGGGGATTCGTACGTGAGCAGGTAGAAGAAGAAGCTACTGCTGCTGGCATTGTGGATATGATGAAGAAAGCTGGTACTAACGGAATCTTCTTTGTTGATGTGAAGTTGGGAGAACGCAAATAAGAAATGACAAAAAAAATCCCGCGACTGATTAGTCGCGGGATTTTTTGTTTAGTTATGAGTTATTTGCTTGCAACATACAAAAAACATCAATAAATAACTCATTTCAGTATTCCGAGCTCTTTCCCTACCTTAATAAATGCAGCAATACATTTGTCCAGATGTTCCTTTTCATGTCCGGCAGAGATTTGTACGCGGATGCGTGCCTGGTCTTTGGGAACTACGGGATAGTAGAAGCCGGTGACGTAGATGCCTTCTTCCTGCATGCGGGCAGCATAAATTTGGGAAAGTTTGGCATCATATAGCATGACGGCACAGATGGCACTTTGTGTCGGTTTGATGTCAAAACCGGCAGCAGTCATCTTGTCGCGGAAATAATTCACGTTTTCTACTAGTTTATTATGAAGTGTATTGTTCTCTTTCAGCATTTTGAATACTTCGAGGCTGGCACCGATAATACCCGGAGCCAATGAGTTGGAGAAGAGATACGGACGGCTACGTTGGCGCAATAAATCGATAATTTCCTTGCGTCCGGTAGTGAATCCGCCCAAAGCACCGCCAAAAGCTTTGCCCAAAGTACCAGTATAAATGTCTACACGTCCATAGGTGCCGTATTGCTCACTCACACCATGTCCTGTGGGGCCTACCACACCGGCAGAGTGTGATTCATCCACCATGACTAGTGCGTCATATTTCTCGGCAAGGTCACAAATCTGGTCCATCGGAGCAACGTTGCCGTCCATGGAGAATACTCCGTCTGTAACAACGATGCGGAAACGCTGTGCCTGGGCTTCTTGCAGGCATCTTTCCAGGTCGGCCATATCGGCATTGGCATAGCGATAGCGTTTGGCTTTGCAGAGACGCACGCCGTCAATGATGGAAGCATGGTTCAGGGAGTCCGAGATGATGGCGTCTTCTTCGGTGAAGAGGGGCTCGAACACACCACCATTGGCGTCGAAACAAGCGGCATAAAGAATGGTGTCTTCAGTTTTGAAGTAGTCGGAGATGGCTGCTTCCAGTTCCTTATGGATGTCCTGCGTTCCGCAGATGAAGCGTACGGATGACATGCCGTATCCACGGCGTTCCATAATTTTCTGAGCGGCGGCAATCAGCCGCGGGTGGTTGGACAGTCCCAAGTAATTGTTGGCACAGAAGTTTAATACTTCTTTGCCTTTTACGGTGATAGCAGCTTGTTGTGCATTCTCAATCAGTCGTTCCTCCTTGTAGAGTCCGGCTTCTTTTATTTCAGCAAGAGTTTTGCTGAGATGGTCTTTCATTTTACCGTACATAGCATTTTATTTTTTAGGTAATACATTTTTTCTACAAAGAACATCATTTTCTTGGAATAAACAATAACAATATGGCAGAAATATGAAAAAAAAGTTTGTATATTTGCAGCATTTATAATAACAAAACCTTATAAATAACTCGTTATGAAGAATATTTTGGTAATTGGAGCTACTGGGCAGATTGGATCGGAACTCACGCTGGAGTTGCGTAAACGTTATGGAGACGATCATGTTGTAGCCGGATACATTCCGAGTGCTATGCCCAAGGGAGAATTGAAAGCATCTGGTCCTTCGGCCATTGCCGACGTGACAGACCGTCAGTCAATCGAGGTGGTGGTGCGTCAGTTTAAGATTGATACAATCTACAATTTGGCAGCTTTGCTATCGGTAGTTGCCGAAAGCCGTCCGGCTATGGCTTGGAAAATCGGTATCGACGGATTGTGGAATGTGCTGGAAGTGGCGCGCGAGTACAATTGTGCAGTGTTTACCCCGAGTTCTATCGGTTCATTCGGTGAAGCTACACCTCACGTGAAGACACCGCAAGACACTATTCAGCGTCCGCGTACTATGTATGGCGTGACAAAAGTGACGACTGAATTGTTGAGTGACTATTACTATACAAAATATGGTGTAGATACACGCTCGGTACGTTTTCCGGGAATCATTTCGAACGTGACTCCTCCGGGTGGCGGCACTACGGATTATGCAGTAGATATTTTCTACTCTGCTGTGAAGGGAGATAAATTCGTATGTCCGGTGAAGGCTGGTACCTATATGGATATGATGTATATGCCCGATGCGCTGAATGCAGCCATCTCGCTGATGGAAGCTGCACCAGCAAGGCTGAAGCACCGTAACGCCTTCAACATCGCTTCCATGAGTTTTGACCCGGAGCAGATTTATCAGGAAATTAAGAAGCATGTGCCCGGTTTTGAAATGGTATACGAGATTGATCCGTTGAAGCAGGCTATTGCTGACAGTTGGCCCGATTCTTTGGATGATTCTTGTGCACGCGAGGAATGGGACTGGATGCCGCAGTATGATTTGGAATCTATGACTGTAGATATGCTTGAGAAGTTGAAGGCTAAATTAAACAAGTGATCGTAAGTGGTCTGCAACGAATGAAAAAACTTTTATTGGGATTCTTGTTATTCGCCTTTTTGGTTTCGTGCGGAAACAAAAAGGCGAAAATGAATCCCTTTATTACCATTACGGAAATGGTAGATTCGGTCGGTCAAAAGGCCGATACGCTGCAGGAAGCAGAAGTGGAGGAAGAACTGAAGCCAATGGAAGCAGACGAGCTGTTTGATGACTTTGTCTTCAATTATGCTTCGGATGATGTTCTTCAAAAGCAAAGGACAGTATTTCCTTTACCCTATTATAATCGTGATACTCCGTCGAAAATAGAGGAAAATTTTTGGAAGCACGATTATCTTTTTGCTAAGCAGAACTATTACACCTTGCTTTTTGATAAGGAAGAGGATATGGACATGGTGGGCGATACTACTCTGACATCGGTACAAGTGGAGTGGATTTTCTTGAAAACGCGTGTGATGAAGCGTTATTATTTTGAGAAGAAGCGGGGAATGTGGATGCTCGAGGCCATCAATTTGCGCGAGATGGAGAAAGATGAAAATGAAGACTTCGTGGAATTCTATACCCATTTTGTGACGGACAGTGTATATCAGAGCAAGCATATCAGCCATCCGCTACAATTCATCACCATAGATCCTGATGATGAGTTCTCTATCTTAGAAACTACCTTGGATGTAGAACAGTGGTACGCTTTCCGTCCGATAATGCCTACCGACAGATTGTCTAATATCAATTATGGACAGAAGAATGAGGATTTGTCAGATACCAAAATATTGAAGGTGAATGGTATAGGAAACGGATACTCCAATATCTTTTATTTTCGCAAACGGACTAAGGGATGGGAGCTGTACAAGTATGAAGACACAAGCATTTAAAATAAGGAGAGAGGGTTTGAAGAAGATACCCAATACATTTGGAATTGATGTTACTGCTGCAAGATTGTTGGAATACAGTTCGGAGGATGAACTGCGGGAATTGATTGCGGCAGGACATGTTATTGCGCCGTGGCTACATATTGGCGGAGGGAGCAATCTGCTTTTTATCAAGGATTATGAAGGTACAGTGCTGCATTCATGCATTGGTGGTTTGGAAGTGACTTCGGAGGATGAGGAATGCGTGTCGGTGCGTGTGGGTGCCGGTGTGATATGGGACGATTTTGTGGCTTACTGTGTGGAGCGACATTGGTATGGTGTTGAGAACCTTTCGCTGATACCAGGTGAGGTAGGGGCAAGCGCAGTACAGAATATTGGTGCCTATGGCGTGGAAGTAAAAGACTTGATAACTTCCGTGGAAACCATAAACATAGCAGGGGAGAAGCGTATCTACGGGGTGGACGAATGCGGCTACTCCTACAGAAAGAGCTTGTTTAAGCAACCGGAGATGAAGACTGTGTTTGTGACTTATGTGAACTTCTGTCTAAGTAAACGTGAACATTATACATTGGATTATGGTACTATCCGGGAGGAACTGGAGAAATATCCGGTGCTGAATTTGGAAACTTTGCGCCGTGTGATTATAGACATCCGTCAAATCAAGTTGCCTGATCCGAAGGTGCTGGGCAATGCGGGTAGTTTTTTTATGAATCCTATTGTGCCGCGTCAGCAGTTCGAGTCTTTGCAGCAGGAATATCCGGATATGCCTCACTATGATGTGGATGCCGGCTGGGTAAAGGTACCGGCTGCCTGGATGATAGACCGGTGTAATTGGAAAGGCAAAGCGCTTGGGCCTGCTGCAGTGCACGACCGGCAGGCATTGGTACTGGTGAATTTGGGTGGTGCTACGGGAGCGGATATTGTTGCTCTTTCGGATGTCGTGCGGGCTTCTGTCCGCGAGAAATTCGGCATTGACATTTACCCGGAAGTTTGTTTGATTTAATGATAGTTGATAATGGGGAGACTCAGAATCTTAGGAAGTGGAACTTCGACAGGTGTGCCTGAGATCGGTTGTACTTGTCCAGTCTGCACTTCTACTGACCCGCGGGACAACCGCTTGCGTGCATCATCCTTGCTGCATACAGATGATGCGGTAATATTGATAGACTGTGGCCCTGACTTCAGGGAACAGATGTTGAGTGCTTCTTCTTTTGAGAAGATAGACGGTGTACTTGTGACACACGAACATTATGATCATGTGGGCGGTCTGGATGATTTGCGCCCGTTCGGCCGTTTTGCTGATATCCCTATTTATTCCAATGCCTACACTATTGCCCATCTACGGGCAAGGATGCCTTACTGTTTTGTAGATAAAGTATATCCGGGAATTCCGCGTATCTATTTGCAGGAAGTGGAAGCGGGGCAAGCGTTCCACATCAATCGGACGGAGGTGTTGCCCTTACGGGTGATGCACGGCAGGCTTCCCATTCTGGGTTACCGTATTGGTGGTCGTGTGGGATATATCACGGATATGCACACGATGCCTGAGGAATCTTATGAACAATTGAAGGACTTGGACGTTTTGGTAATTAATGCTTTACGACCAGAACCGCATCCTACACACCAGAACATTTCAGAGGCGTTGAAGGCAGCTGGACGTATTGGCGCTAAAGAAACCTATTTTATCCATATGAGCCATCATGCAGGGCTTCATGCCGACATCGAAAAGCAGCTGCCACCTCATGTACACTTTGCCTACGATGGACTTGAAATAGATTTCTAAACTTTTTGAAACATTTGTTTTGTTTTATTAGTGGAAAATGTTATTTTTGCCAAAAGTTGACGAATAAATGCCATGAAACTCCGACTCCTCATACAGATAGCTGTCGTTGTGTCCATAGTACTGCTATGTGCCGGTTTTGGCGTGTATTCTTTCCTGCGGTTGAATTCAGTGGAGAAACAGCAGGATTTCAATCTTTATACTTTGGTGCCGCAAGATGCCATAGCCATACTCGAAACCGACCGTATGGCAGATTTCGTGAAAGATATCAATGAACTGAATTGCAGCAAAGACAATCATTTTCTATATGTATCGGAGCTTTTCGTTTACTTGAAGAAGTATTTGTATACTTTGGTGGAGGATACTCCACATGGACTGAGTAAACAGATGAACAAGATGCTGATTAGCTTTCACGAGCCGGATACACCAATGAACCAAGTGTTGTATTGCAGTTTGGGTTCAGGTGATTATGAGTTGGTAGAGTCTTTTGTGGGGAAATACTGCTCCAGTTCGTTTCCTTCCAAGTATTTCGATTATAAGGGAGAGGAGATACGTATCTATCCTATGGCAGACGGTCGTTTCCTGGCTGCCTACTTCACTCCCGATTTCTTGGTTGTAAGTTTTCAGAAGCGTTTGATAGAGCATGTGATTGATGTGCGGCGGAGCAAAAAGTCCCTGATGCACCTCTCCTCTTTCCGTGTTATGCATGCGGGGAAGCACAACAATGTGGCTGCCACAGTCTATGTACGTATGAAAGGAGTGGATATGGGGAAACCTACGGACGGTATCCGTTCGCAGACGCGACTGGGCAGTTGGGCAGAGTTTGACATGAAGTTCAATGAAGATGCCATCTATTGCTCTGGCATCAGCCATGGGGCGGATTCCACACAGACGTTTATCAATGCCTTGCGGGTGCAACAGCCGGTGGAGGACGGATTTTCCGGGGCTCTGCTTCCTTCTTCCACTTTCTTTTACAATCGATGGGCAATGTCTGACAGAAATACCTGGTTTGGTTTCACTGCTAGTCAGGAGTATGCTAAGGCCACCTATTCAAATTATATCAAGCAGCACGACGAAGAGTGGATTGCTTACTTGAATGAGCATGCGGGCGAAAGTGTGATGTCTTGCTTGTTTCAGCCGAAAGACATGTTGTGTAAGCTGCCTTGCGCCGTGATGTGTATTCCTCTCAAGGATGAGTTGGCGGCAGAACGTGGCTTGCAGTCTCTGCTTTACAGTACTCCCAAGGAAGAGGATGCTCCGTTTATGCCGAAGGTGGTTTCAAATAATTCGTTGTATCCCAAAGCAAGGAGATTCCTTAAATATGTGCTGCCCCGTAATACGCTGCTCACCCAGTTGACGGGTATCACAGAGTCTGCCCTTTATACCTTTGCCTGCTTCTATCGGGGTAGCCTGTTGCTGGCTCCCGATGCACTGAGCCTTTCGGCCTATATTGAGGCGGTGGAGAGTGGAGATGTGCTAGACGGAACGCCGATGTACGAAGAGGGTATAGGCAGTCTTTCACCCATATATAATTTTGTGATGATGGCGGATATGGAGATGATGCTGAGTCAGCCGGAAACGTATGTACGTCTGATACCGAACTTTTTCTTCCGCCAATCCAACTTCTTTCGTAACTTCATGCTTGCAATACAGTTCACTTGTACAGAAGGAGTGGTTTATCCGAATATAGTATTGCTTTATAAAGGGTGATTAGTCAGATATACTATAGAGTGTTGAGAGATAATAAGCACAAGGGAAGTCAAAATACGCATTCACCACAGAATTCACAGATTAGCACATTTCTTTATTAATTCTAAAGCAATCTGCGTTAATTTGTGCAATCTGTGGTGAATTATGACATTATTCTTAGAATGGCAGGTCATCCTTTGCATCTCCTGCGAGGAATTCCGGTGCAGCAGTGGGAGCCGGCGGCGGAACGGGAGCGCCCGGTGTGGGTGCGGCAGTGCTTACACGTTCTACTTTCCATGCACGAATACTATTGAACCAACGGTCTTGCCATTGGCGTGCGTCTACATCAAAAGATACTGTCAACTCTTCGCCCATCTGAATATTAAACTGTTCGATTTTGTCCGCTCCAAAAACGTCAAAACACATTTTACGCGGATATTGGCCATGATCTTCAATCACATATTCTTGTGATTTCCATTCGTTACCTGACCTAGAAACTCCGCCTCTGGGCTGGAGTATAGCGATGATTTTTCCTGTAAATTCCATTGTTCTCTTTTTAAATGATGCGGCGAAGTTACGATTTTTTAGGAATATGAGACGAATATTCGGCTGTTTTTTCTTTGTATTTCTTTGTTGTAGGGAATTCTTTTTTTAACTTTGTCCGTCTGTTTGAGACACTAGCAAAATAAAAAACTTAAATATACAGAAGATATGAAATTTATCGTTTCGAGTACTGCGCTTTCCAGTCATTTACAGGCTATCAGCCGCGTGATTAATTCGAAGAATGCGCTGCCTATTTTGGATTGTTTCCTCTTTGAACTGCAAGACGGAACTTTGTCTGTTACTGTTTCTGATAGTGAAACGACGATGGTCACTACTGTGGAAGTGAATGAAAGTGATATGGACGGTCGTTTTGCCGTCACAGCCAAAACTCTTTTGGACGCTTTGAAGGAAATTCCCGAACAACCGTTGACTTTTGAAATCAATACGGATTCCCTTGAAATCACGGTACAGTATCAGAACGGTAAATACAGTCTGATGGGTCAGAATGCAGACGAGTTTCCGCAGTCTGCCATGTTGGGTGACAATGCCGTACGTGTGGAAATGGATGCACAAGTATTGCTGGGTGGTATCAACCGTGCTGTGTTTGCCACGGCTGATGACGAACTTCGTCCCGTGATGAACGGTATCTATTTCGATATCACAACGGAGGATATCACGATGGTGGCATCAGACGGTCATAAACTGGTGCGTTGCAAGACACTGGCTGCCAAGGGCAACGAGCGTGCCGCCTTTATCCTGCCCAAGAAGCCGGCTTCGCTGATGAAGAACCTGCTACCGAAGGAACAAGGCATGGTGACTATTGAGTTCGACGAACGTAACGCTGTGTTCACACTCGAAAGCTACCGCATGGTGTGCCGCCTTATTGAAGGGAGATATCCAAACTACAATTCTGTGATTCCGCAGAACAATCCTTATAAAGTGACGGTAGATCGCCTGCAACTGCTCGGTGCTTTGCGTCGTGTGTCCATCTTCTCTTCGCAGGCAAGCAGCCTTATCAAGTTGCGCATGAAGGAGAATCAGATTGTCATCTCTGCACAGGACATCGACTTCTCTACATCGGCTGAAGAAACGCTGGTTTGCCAGTATGCGGGCAATCTGATGAGCATCGGTTTCAAGTCCACTTTCCTGATTGACATTCTGAATAATATTTCTGCCGATGAAATTGCTATCGAACTGGCAGATCCTTCACGTGCAGGTGTCATCATCCCGGTAGAACAGGAAGAGAACGAAGACTTGCTGATGTTGCTGATGCCGATGATGCTGAATGACTGATGAATATTACAATCGGATTATGAGTTACGAGCTACAAGTGGCTGCGCAATTATGCCGCACGGTACTTGTAGCTCGTGGCTTGTAATTCAAACTTATAATTTATAGCTCACATAGCCAGAGCTTATAAAACGAAAAAACAATGAAATTGAATCTGAAAAATCCGATAGTCTTTTTTGATTTGGAGACTACGGGTACCAATATCAATTCAGACCGAATTGTCGAAATCTGTTACCTAAAGGTATATCCCAACGGGAATGAGGAGTCCAAAACCATGCGTATCAATCCCGAAATGCCCATTCCTGCCGAAGCATCTGCCGTTCATGGCATCTACGATGCCGATATAGCTGACTGCCCCACATTCAAGGAAGTGGCGCGCAATATAGCCAATGACATTGAAGGATGCGACTTGGCTGGCTTCAACTCCAACCGTTTTGATATCCCCGTCCTGGCGGAAGAGTTCCTTCGTGCCGGTGTGGACATTGACATGAGCCGCCGCAAGTTTGTGGACGTGCAGGTCATTTTCCACAAGATGGAGCAACGCACGTTGTCTGCCGCCTATAAATTCTATTGTGGCAAGAATCTGGAAGATGCTCATACGGCAGAGGCCGACACACGTGCCACTTACGAGGTGCTGATGTCGCAGTTGGACCGTTATCCGGAGTTGCAGAATGACGTGGCTTTCCTTGCCGACTATTCCAGCTTCAACAAGAATGTGGACTTTGCGGGCCGTATGGTCTACGATGAAAAAGGGGTGGAAGTATTCAATTTCGGCAAGTATAAGGGTATGTCGGTATCCGATGTTCTGAAACGTGATCCCGGCTATTACAGCTGGATTTTGAACAGTGATTTTACTTTGAATACCAAAGCTACGCTGACTAGAATACGTCTGCGTGAAATAACTCAGAAATAAATGGCAAATATACTGAAAGGGAAGAAAATAGTATTAGGCATTACGGGCAGCATTGCCGCCTATAAAGCATGCTATATTATTCGCGGACTGATTAAGCGTGGTGCAGAGGTGCAGGTGGTCATTACATCTGCCGGTAAGGAATTCATTACCCCCATCACGCTCTCTGCCCTCACCGGTAAACCGGTCATCAGTGAGTTCTTTGCACAGCGCGATGGCACCTGGAACAGCCATGTGGACTTGGGGTTGTGGGCAGATGCCATGCTGATTGCTCCGGCAACGGCTTCTACCATTGGTAAGATGGCAAATGGTGTGGCAGACAATATGCTGATTACCACTTATCTCTCTGCCAAAGCTCCGGTATTTGTGGCACCTGCCATGGACTTAGATATGTACGCCCATCCTTCCACCCAAAAGAATCTGGATATACTCCGCTCTTATGGAAACCATATTATAGAACCCGCTACGGGAGAACTCGCCAGCCATCTGGTGGGGAAAGGCCGTATGGAGGAGCCGGAGAATATCATCTGCCATCTGGAGATGTACTTTGCTGCCAAAGAGGGAGACCTGATGGGTAAGACAGTGATGATAACCGCAGGGCCTACTTATGAGAAGATAGACCCGGTGCGCTTCATCGGCAACTATTCTTCCGGTAAGATGGGATTTGCCTTGGCAGACGAATGCGCTGCAAGGGGAGCCAAGGTGATACTGATTACCGGTCCGGTACAGCAGACCACTTACTTTCCGATGTACCAATACCATGTGGTAGAGTCGGCGCGGGAGATGTTCGATGCTGCATCCGCAGCCTTCGTCCATGCCGATGTCGCCATCTTGACAGCTGCTGTGGCAGACTATACTCCCGAACAAGTTGCTGATGAGAAAATCAAACGCGAAAAGACCGGGGAGATGAGTTTGAACTTGAAGCCTACCCGTGACATAGCCGCTTTCTTAGGTAATCTGAAGAACGATACGGCGTCCCGTCGACGTCTTCTCGTAGGCTTTGCCCTTGAGACTCATAACGAGCAGATGAATGCGGAAGACAAGCTCAACCGCAAGAATCTGGACTTCATCGTGCTGAACTCCTTGAACGACAAGGGGGCTGGTTTTCGTTGCGATACCAATAAAATCAGTATTATAGATTGCCATGGAAAGACGGACTACCCATTGAAGTCCAAGGCTGAAGTGGCTGCCGACATCGTGGACCGTCTGGTGAAGGAATTGACTTTGAAATAGTAAATAGTAAATTTTCCAATCGTAAATATCCTTATGTTGCGTTCGCTTTACATACAGAATTATGCACTTATTGAAAAGCTCGATATCAGCTTCAGTAGCGGTTTCTCGGTGATAACGGGTGAGACCGGTGCTGGAAAATCCATTATTCTAGGTGCCATCGGTCTGCTACTGGGGCAGCGTGCCGACGTGAAGGCCATTCGTGTGGGAGCATCTAAGTGCATCATCGAGGCCCGTTTTGATATTTCCGCTTACAGTATGCAGCTCTTTTTTGAGGAGAATGAGCTGGAGTACGAGGAAGAATGCATCTTGCGTCGCGAGGTGTCCGCTTCGGGCAAGAGCAGGGCATTCATCAATGATACACCTGCTTCATTGGCTCAGATGAAGGAATTGGGAGAGTTACTGATTGACGTGCATTCCCAGCATCAGAACCTTTTGCTGAACAAGGAGGGATTTCAGTTGAATGTACTAGACATCCTGTCGCATAATGAAGAGGCCTTGTCTGCTTATCAGAATATCTTCGGAGAGTGGAAGGAGGCACAGCAGGATTTGGAAGCCCTTGTTGCCCGTGCCAACCAAGACAAGTCAGACGAAGACTATATTCGTTTCCAACTGGAACAGTTGGAAGAGGCACACTTGTCTGTCGGTGAGCAAGAGGAGCTGGAGCAAGAGGCAGATACGCTGAGCCATGCGGAAGAGATAAAGGCCGGACTCTATCGGGTAGGGCAGACGCTCTACTCGGATGAAGGCGGCTTGTTGTCCGGGTTGAAGGAATGCTTGAATACAATGCTCGGCTTGCAGAGGGTTTATCCGGTTGCCGGAGAACTTGCCGAACGCATGGAAAGCACTTATATCGAGCTGAAGGATATTTCGCAGGAAGTGTCGGGTAAGGAGGATGAAATAGAATTCAACCCCGAACGTCTGGAGGAAGTAAACGAACGTCTGAATCTGATTTATACGCTCCAACAGAAGCATCGCGTTGCTACTGTCGGCGAACTTCTGACGCTGACGGATGAGTATACCGCGAAACTCTCCGCCATTACTTCGTCCGACGAGCGCATTGAGGAGCTGAAAGCGCGTTGTGACGCTTTATATAATAAGGTGAAAAAGCAGGCTGTCGTCCTCACCAAGGCGCGTATTGCCGCTGCTTGCGAAGTGGAGAAGCAGATGGCTGCGCGGCTGATTCCGTTGGGCATGCCCAATGTCCGTTTTCAAGTAGAGATAGGTGTCCGCAAGGAGCCGGGCATACATGGGGCGGATACTGTGAACTTCTTGTTCTCTGCGAATAAGAACGGGGCATTGCAAAGCATCTCCTCTGTAGCTTCGGGTGGTGAAATAGCCCGCGTCATGCTCTCCATTAAAGCAATGATAGCTGGTGCTGTCAAGCTCCCCACCATTGTATTCGACGAAATAGATACCGGAGTTTCCGGCGAGATAGCCGACCGCATGGCAGATATCATGCAGGAGATGGGTGAGCAGGACCGCCAGGTAATCAGCATCACCCATCTGCCTCAGATTGCTGCCCGCGGACGCGCCCATTACAAGGTGTACAAGCAGGACAACGAGACGGAAACAAACAGCCATATCCGTCGTTTGACCGACGACGAACGGGTGGAAGAAATAGCCCACATGTTGAGTGGCGCTAAGTTGACCGAAGCAGCATTGAATAATGCTAGGGCGTTGATGGAAGTAGCAAATAGTAAATAGTAAATTGTTAATGGGATCATACTCACAATTATTATAAAGGCAATGGAATCGAAGAACTTTAAAACAAGATATCTGATAATGTTTTACTTATTTCCTATGATATGTAAAACAAAGGAAGACTTTAGAATACTCTATCATCCCAGAATGAAAGGAGTATACATAGGAGATACAAACAAACCAGAATGGGAAGAAAAAATAGTAGTTTTATTTAAAACTTGTGCACCAAAAAAATTTAAAGAATTTTTTAAAGAAAACGCATATAGTTATATGAATTACTACGAAAATATAGATAATAATCTTTATGAGATATTATCGTTTCAGATACCACCAGAATTCAAAGACGATCTAGCCAAGATATTAAACAACAAATTTTCGGAGGTATCTGCACCATTTAGAGGACACATTGATTGGATTTCTTTTCCACAAAACAGTTACGATTATTGGACAAACAACAATTACTTACACGGTAAATTGTGGGAAATAGAAAAACATGAAATAAAATTAAATTTAAATAGTAAATAACTACATGGTTGATAACAGTGAAATGATTTTCGGCATCCGTGCCGTGATTGAAGCCATTCAGGCAGGAAAAGAGATAGACAAGATATTGGTAAAGAAGGACATTCAGAGTGATTTGTCAAAAGAGTTGTTTGCTGTCTTGAAAGGGACTTTGATACCGGTACAGCGCGTTCCGTTGGAACGCATCAATCGCGTGACGCGTAAGAATCACCAGGGAGTAATTGCTTTCATCTCTTCAGTTACTTACCAGAAGACGGAAGATTTGGTACCCTTCCTTTTCGAGCAAGGCAAGAATCCTCTGTTTGTGATGCTTGATGGCATCACGGATGTCCGTAATTTCGGTGCCATTGCCCGTACTTGCGAGTGCGCGGCGGTAGATGCCGTGATTATCCCTGCACGGAACAGTGTGTCTGTCAACGCAGATGCCATGAAAACCTCGGCAGGAGCTTTGCACACCCTGCCCGTTTGCCGCGAACACAGCCTGAAAGAGACCTTGCAATTCCTCAAGAACAGTGGCTTTCATATTGTGGCGGCCACAGAGAAGGGCGATTATGACTATACCAAAGCCGACTATACCGGTCCGATGTGCATCATTATGGGTGCCGAAGACAAAGGGGTGTCCTATGACAACCTGGCGTTGTGTGACGAGTGGGTGAAGATTCCTATGTTGGGAACTATCGAGTCCCTCAATGTTTCCGTTGCGGCCGGTATTTTGATTTATGAAGCGGTGAAACAAAGAACCAACTAAGATATGAAAAAGAAACTGCTGTTAATGCTCACTCTCTGTTTATTGGCTCAGTGGAGTGTGGCGCAAGCCCCGAAGTGGGTAGACAAAGCCAAACGTGCCGTTTTCTCGGTGGTGACCTACGACCGGAACGATAAAATACTGAATACCGGAAACGGTTTTTTTGTCACTGAAGATGGTGTTGCACTTTCTGACTATACCTTGTTCAAAGGCGCCCAACGTGCCGTTGTGATGGGTTCGGACGGGGCTCAGATGCCGGTGGAGGCCATTATGGGAGCCGATGACATGTACGATGTTGTCAAGTTCCGTGTCGGTATTTCTGGAAAGAAAGTCACGGCACTTACTTTGGCTGCTGTGGCTCCGGCTGTCGGTGCGGATGTATATCTGCTATCTTATTCCACCCAGAAGGACCGTTCCTTCACTGCCGGGAAAGTAAAGGAAGCTGATAAGATTTCCGGTAATTATTCCTATTATACGCTTGATATGCGTCTGAAGGACAAGATGGTGAGTTGTCCGCTGATGACTATGGACGGGCAAGTTTTCGGTCTGGCGCAGAAGTCCTCTGGACAAGATACGGCTACCATCTGCTATGCCATCGATGCCAATTTTGCCATGTCGCAGAATATATCCGCATTGTCTTATGGAGATATGTCATTGAAGGGTATCGGTATCAAGAAGGCGTTGCCCGATACCGAAGAACAGGCTTTGGTGTTCCTTTACATGGCTTCTTCCCAATTGTCTCCGGAGAAGTATATGGAGATTCTGAACGATTTCATTGCACAATATCCTGCCAGTGCCGACGGTTATCTGCGCCGTGCTTCCCAGCAGCTGTTCATGTCCCGTGAAGATGATTCCATGGATAAGGTTGCCACAGACGTAGACAAGGCTTTGGAAGTTGCCGCAAAGAAGGATGATGTATATTACAACCGGGCTAAGATAATCTATAATTATGTATTGGGTAAGCCCGAAAAGACCTATAAGGACTGGTCGCTCGACAAGGCTCTGGACGAAGTACGGAAAGCAATAGCCATTGACGAACTTCCGGTTTATGTCCAGTTGGAGGGTGACATCCAGTTTGCTAAGCAGGACTATCCGTCGGCGTTTGCCAGCTATGATAAAGTGAACAAGACTGTTCTGGTATCTCCGGCTACCTTTTTCAGCGCTGCCAAGACCAAAGAACTGATGCAGGCGCCTGCCGAAGAGGTACTGGCTCTGATGGACAGCTGTGTGACCCGTTTTACTCAGCCCTATACGGAGGAAGCCGCCCCTTACTTACTGGAGCGTGCACAAGCCCGTATGAATGCAGGCCAGGCGCGCAATGCCATGCTGGATTATGACGCCTATTACAATGCCGTGAACGGTAAGGTGAACGACATGTTCTACTATTACCGTGAGCAGGCTGCCTTGAAGGCCAAGCAGTATCAGCGTGCGCTTGATGATATGGCGAAGGCTATCGAGTTGAATCCGGAGGATTTGACTTACCGTGCCGAACTGGCAGTGGTGAATCTTCGCGTGGGACGCTACGAAGAGGCGTTGAATGTGTTGAAGGTTGCCTTGGAGAAAGACCCCCAATATGCTGAGGGCTATCGTCTGATGGGCATTGCCCAGCTGCAGATGAAGAAGGACAAGGAAGCTTGTGCCAGCTTTGCCAAGGCAAAGGAATTGGGTGACCCCAATGTGGATGCCTTGATTGAGAAGCATTGCAAGTAAAGGGAGGAGATAGAATAAAGGCTCTGCTAAAGCAGAGCCTCTGTTTTGGGGAACTCCCCAAGTTAAATGAGTTAAGTCTAGGTATAATAGGTTATGAGTGAAATTGCGTTATTCTATCTATAAAATGCGTGGATTTCCGGAATACTGCATATGCTTCGGTTTTTTTGTTTCAAAAAAGGAAAGTAGATTCGATTATTAATAAATATAAACTTTGACAATTATGAAGAAAGTGATTTGCAGCCAAAAGGCACCGGGTGCCATAGGCCCTTATAGTCAGGCTATTGAGGCCGGTGGAATGGTATTTGTATCAGGTCAGTTGCCCATTGACGCAGCTACCGGAGTGATGGCTGAAGGTGCGGAGGCGCAGGCCCGCCAATCTTTGGAGAATATAAAGCATATCCTGGAAGAGGCAGGGTTAGGTATGGCGAATATTGTGAAGACTACCGTTTTCCTGGCAGACATGTCCTTGTTTGCTGATATGAATAAGGTATATGCCACCTATTTTGACGGTGCTTTTCCGGCACGTTCGGCTGTTGCTGTGAAGGCATTGCCCAAAGACGCCTTAGTAGAGATTGAGTGCATTGCGGTTCGCTAACAAGTCGGCCACAATAAAACTGCTGCCTCCCACGAAGATGAAGTCTTCCGGGAGGCTTTTTTCTTGTGCGGCCCGCACGGCGGTGGGTACGTCAGGATAGCAATGCCCTTCCAGACCTGCTGCTTCGGCAAGCTCCTGCAGTTTGTTTTCGGGCAGTGCCCGCTTCACGCTGGCTTTGGTGAAGTAGTAGGTCGCTTCTCGGGGCAGCAAGGCCAGTACCCCCCGTATATCCTTGTCATTCACCATGCCTATGACGATGTGTAGCTGGCGGTAAGCCTGCTGTTTCAGTTGTTCTGTAATGTAGGTGATGCCTCCTACATTGTGCCCGGTGTCACAAATCAGGGTGGGCGATTCGTGCAGTTTTTGCCAGCGTCCCATCAAGCCCGTCAGTTCCGTTACATGGGCAAAGCCGCTACGCACCGCTTGTCCGTCCAGCCGGTAGCCGGCTTCTTTCAGTAGCGGGAGGGAGGTAAGTACAGTCCGGGCATTTTTCTGTTGGTAGAGCCCTTTCAGTTCGTATTCTATTCCGGGATAGTCCTCACGGTCATTTTCCTCGGCAAAGTAGATGGGAGCGCCCGTTGTCTGTGCTTTTTCCAGAAACACCGGTTTCGTTTCGGGAGTGGTCTCGCCGATTACAACGGGGATATTGCTTTTAATGATTCCTGCCTTCTCTCCTGCGATTTTTGCCAGGGTACTCCCCAGGAATTGAGTATGGTCAAAACTGATGTTGGTGATGATGCATACATCCGGACGGATGATATTGGTACAGTCCAGGCGTCCGCCTAGTCCCACCTCGATTACGGCTACATCAACCTTCTCATCGGCAAAGTAGCGGAAGGCCATGGCAGTGGTCAGTTCAAAGAAGGAGGGATGGAGGGGCTCGAAGAAGCCACGTTCCTGCTCTACAAAACGGATGACGTACTCCTCGGGTATAGGCTGTCCGTTAATCCGGATGCGTTCCCGGAAGTCCACCAGATGGGGCGAGGTATATAGTCCGACCCTATATCCCGCCTCTTGCAGTATGGCGGCAAGTGTATGCGAGCAAGACCCCTTTCCATTGGTTCCGGCCACATGAATGCTCCTGAAGCTGCGGTGGGGATGTCCGAAGTGTGCGTCCAGAGTCAGTGTGTTTTCCAACCCTTCCTTGTATGCTGAGCCGCCCACTTGCTGAAACATGGGTGTACTGTTATATAAGTAAGTTAAAGTGTCCTGATAATCCATCTTTTATAATATTTAACGGAGAAGCAATCCTTTCTCCCTATTAATTTGTTATCTTTAAAAGCAACAAAGATAATGCAAACCGAAAGCAATCAAGCTTGCTTGAAATCGCTTGCAGGGTAGCTTGTCTTAAGTTTGTGCAAAGGTATTAACAATTTAAATCTAACGTGTATGGGAGCTAAAAAAAATTTTGTGATTGATACGAATGTGATTCTTCACGATTATAACTGTCTGAAAAATTTTCAAGAGAACGACATTTATCTTCCCATCGTAGTCCTTGAAGAATTGGACAAATTCAAGAAAGGCAATGAACAGATTAATTTCAATGCCCGTGAGTTTGTCCGTGAGCTTGATTTGATTACCGATGACAATCTGTTCACCAAAGGAGCGCCATTGGGAGAGGGTTTGGGCCGCCTGTTTGTGGTGGCAGGCATGGTGGACTCTCCTCGGGTACGTGATTCCTTTCCCGAACGCATTCCCGACCATCAGATTCTGTCGGTGGCGGACTGGCTTTCCACTCAAAAGCCCCAAATGAAAACCATCCTTGTTACGAAAGATGTGAATCTGCGCATGAAAGCGCGTTCCATCGGTCTGCTGTGTGAGGACTACATTAATGATAAGGTAATCAATGTGGATATATTCGAAAAGTCGAATGAAGTGTTCGAGGGCATTGAACCTGCGCTGATAGACCGCATTTATTCCTCCAAAGAGGGACTGGACATTAACGAGTTCGATTTTAAGAACATCATTCGTCCCAATGAATGCTTTGTGTTGAAGAGTGACCGTAGCAGTGTGCTTGCACGTTATAATCCTTTTACCCATTCGATTTGCCGGGTCAACAAGACAAAGAACTATGGGATTGAACCGCGCAATGCCGAGCAGAGTTTTGCTTTTGAGGTGCTGAACGACCCCAACATCAAGCTGGTTGCCTTGACCGGTAAGGCGGGAACCGGCAAGACCCTGCTGGCACTGGCCGCTGCATTGGGTAAACTTACCGACTACAAGCAGATTCTTCTGGCACGTCCCATCGTGGCCCTATCCAATAAAGACCTTGGATTCCTTCCCGGTGATGCCAATGAGAAAGTGGCTCCTTACATGCAGCCTTTGTTCGATAATTTGAATGTAATCAAGCATCAGTTCGCTACCAATTCCTCCGAAGTGAAACGCTTGGAGGATATGCAAAAAAGTGAACAATTGGTTATCGAGGCATTAGCCTTTATCCGCGGGCGCAGCTTGAGCGAGACCTACTGTATTATTGATGAAGCCCAGAATCTGACCCCACATGAGATTAAGACTATCATCACTCGTGCTGGCGAAGGCACAAAAATGGTGTTTACCGGTGATATTCAGCAGATAGACCAACCCTATCTGGACAGTCAGTCCAACGGGCTTGTCTATATGATAGACCGTATGAGAGAACAGAATTTGTTTGCTCATGTTAATCTGGTGAAAGGAGAACGTAGCCAGTTGAGCGAATTGGCAAGTAACTTAATGTAACGAATCCGTATTTTTCGAGATAAAACTATTTTTATCCCGCTTTCCGACTGCTAAAACGGGGGGAGGCGGGATGATTTCTTTATGGACGATAAATATTGTTATAACATTTTTTTATCGATTTATTGTCTGTTTTGATTAAAATAGTGTATCTTTGCTGAATCTAAAACAAAACTGTCAAATGAAATGAAGCAAACATTTTTTCATCGGTATCTTTCCGCAAAAGTGCTTCCGATATGGACTATTCTATTAATTGATGTGTTTATTATCGTCATATCCTGCATATTGGCCTATGCTCTCCGATATGATTTCCGAAGTATCTTTTTGGAACCTTCTACCATTGACAAGACTGTTCTGTGGACGGTAGTTGTCAATCTTATTTTCTTTCGCGTTTTCCGCACGTATTCTAATGTATTGCGCTTTTCTTCCTTTGTGGATATTTTGCGCATTTTTGTGGCATTGACGGTTTCTTATGCGCTGTTGATGATAATGAGTGTCTTGACGGCAAGCTATTTGGAATTCCGCTTGGCTCCAATCAGTGTGCTGTTCATGTCCTATATCATCAATTTTGCCATGATGGCATGTTCTCGTGTAGTTGTCAAAACTGTTTTCGAGGCGCTGAACTTCGACGGTACTCACAGTGCCAACGTGTTTATTTACGGTGCCAAGGAAGCCGGGGTCAACATTGCCAAGGCATTGCGCGTCAATCTGCGCAACCATTATCGCCTGCGCGGATTCATTGCGGACGAACCTGAGCTTATCAATAAGGTGATGATGGGTGTCAAGGTGTTCCCCAACGATGATACGCTGATTGATGTGCTGAACGACCGTGATGTGCAGACCATCATCATTTCTCCTGCCAAGATGGAGGAACTGAAGAAGTCCGACATGGCTGACCGCCTGCTGGTGCACAACATCAAACTGATGACCGCACCCCCTTTGAGCGAGTGGAACGGCCAGGCGCTGAGCCCCACGCAGCTGAAGGAAATCCAGATTGAGGACTTGCTTCAGCGCAATCCCATTGAGATAGATATCCATAAGGTCGCCTCTCATCTGGAGGGCAAGCGTGTGATGATTACGGGTGCCGCCGGTTCCATCGGCAGCGAAATCATGCGTCAGGTGGCTTCGTTCAATCCCTATAAGCTTATTTTAGTAGACCAGGCCGAGACTCCTCTGCACGACATCCGTCTGGAACTTCAGGATTGTTGGCGCGACATCGATACTGAGACCATCATAGCCGACATCTCCAATGCTACGCGTATGGAGGACATCTTCAGGGAGTTCAAGCCCCAGTATATTTTCCATGCGGCCGCCTACAAGCATGTTCCGATGATGGAGGACAACGTTTCCGAGTCCATCCAGGTGAACGTATTCGGTACGCGCACCATGGCCGATCTTGCTGTGAAATACGGTGCCGAGAAGTTTGTGATGATTTCTACGGACAAGGCTGTCAACCCTACCAACGTGATGGGTTGTTCCAAGCGTATCTGCGAGATTTATGTGCAGTCTCTTGCGAAGAAGTTGCAGAAGGAGGGAGGCCGTGCCACTCAGTTCATCACTACGCGTTTCGGTAATGTTCTGGGTTCCAACGGTTCTGTCATTCCCCGTTTCCGCGACCAGATTCAGCGTGGTGGTCCGGTGACGGTGACCCATCCTGAGATAATCCGTTACTTCATGACCATTCCCGAGGCTTGCCGTCTTGTTCTTGAGGCCGGCAGTATGGGCAACGGCGGTGAAATCTATATCTTTGACATGGGTAAGCCGGTGAAGATTGTAGACCTTGCCAAGCGTATGATTAGCCTTTCCGGTCGCACAGATGTGAAGATTGAGTTTACCGGTCTCCGCCACGGTGAAAAGCTTTATGAGGAACTCCTCAATGTGAAGGAGCTCACAAAACCCACCCATCATGAAAAGATAATGATTGCCACGGTACGTGAGTATGACTATGACGAGGTGAAGGAGCGTATCCAGAAGTTGATTGATGTAAGTTATACTTATGACCAGATGAAAATTGTTGCTGCTATGAAGGATATTGTTCCGGAGTTCGTGAGCAAGAATTCCTGCTTTGAGGTACTGGATAAGAAGGAATAGAAGATAAGGTATAGTATAAAATGAAAGGGTGATAACATCGTTGTAGTGTTATCACCCTTTCATTTTTATTGTCTTCTTGTCACCCTTTTGCCTCATTCATGCGAAGAGAAGTACTTTAGGAACTGCGTACGTTCGAAGGTATTGACTCCCTTCGGGTCGTTTACGTTCAGAATACCTTTGAATTGGCCGATGGTTTCCATGCCTTTGCAGTCCATCCACGCATTGAGAAAACGGATATACTCCTCGATGAGGGTTGCCGAATTCTGATAAAGCACACTGCATATCTCTACAGCCGAAGCACCTGCCAATATTGCTTTGACCACACCTTCGGGTGAGTGGATGCCACCGGAAGCTGCATAATCGAGCTTGTTTACGGCTGCCGAAGCAATGCCTATCCAGCGCAGGGCTTTGGACAAATCAGATTCATTGCTGAATACATTGCCTGATACTTGTATCATTTTCTCAATATTGATGTCCGGCTGATAGAAACGGTTGAACAGCACTACTGCAGCGGCGCCGTTGGCGTACAGCTGGTCTATCAGGGCTATTGGGTTGGTCAGGTTGTCGCCCAGTTTCATGATGACAGGTATCTTGACCGTCTTCTTGATGTGGCTCAGGATGTCGATGTGGCGCTGCTCGAAGGTTCCGTACGTATACTGTACATCCGTCTGCAGGGCAAGGATATTGATTTCCAGTGCATCTGCACCGGCCTCCTCTATTTTTGCGGCAAATTCCACCCAGTCAGCATTCTGATAGCAGTTGATGCTGGCTATGATGGGGATATTGCAAACCTTTTTGCTTTCCTTGATCAGGTTCAGATATTCACCCAGCTTATGTTCGCGGATATATCCTACAAGATAGTCACTGCCTTCGGGGTACATGTTCGGGTCTCCCATCCAGTCAGCCTCCATCATGATTTGCTCTTCAAAGAGTGATTTTAGCACAATGGCACCTGCGCCGGCCTCAGATAGTTTTTGGTTCTTGGCGGCACTGTCTGTTAGTCCGGAGCTGCTGACAATAATGGGGTTTTTGAGTTTCAACCCTGCAAAAGTAGTTTCTAATGTTGCCATGATAATGATCTTTTATGGTTAATAGTTTCTTTCTCCAAAAATTTTGCTTCCTACGCGTATCAAGGTGCTTCCGGCTGCAATGGCTTCGTGGTAGTCGTGAGACATTCCCATGGACAGTTCCCGGAATGACTCTGCATCGGCAAGCCACTTGGCTTTCACTTCATTGAAGAAGCTGCTTAAAGAACAAAACTCTGTTCTGATTTGTTCGTCATTGTCCGTATTCGTGGCCATGCCCATCAATCCGCATATCCGGATATGCTTGAGCTTCCTCCACTCACCGGCCGCCAGCATTTCCCGACATTCGTCAAAGCTGAATCCAAACTTGGTCTCTTCCCGGGCAATGTGCAACTGCAGCAGGCAGTTGACGGTTTTTCCGGCTTTGGCAGCCTGCTTGTCCACTTCGGCCAACAGCTTGTAGGAGTCTATGCCGTGAATCAGCGCTACGTAAGGAACAATATATTTTATCTTGTTTGTTTGCAGATGCCCGATGAAATGCCATTCTATGTCTTTGGGCAGACTTTCGTATTTGGCGGTCATTTCCTGCACCTTGCTTTCTCCGAACACACGCTGGCCGGCACGATACGCTTCTTCTATCGCCTCATTGGGGTGAAATTTGGAAACAGCCACCAACCGTACCTTTTCAGGCAGTTCGCTCAGTATTTGTTTTAAATTCTCTGCAATCATCGTCTTGGGGGGTTAATGAGGCAATGTGCCAATGTGTATATTAGCACATTGGCACATTGCGAGTTACACTTCCGGTTTGTCGTCGGGCTCTGCACTATACGGATATACATCCATCAAGGCAGTTTCCGCTACAGATGCTATCTGGTAGTCGGCCATTGTGCCCTTCATGCCCTCATCCAGTTTCTTCACTGCATCACGCAGGTCGGCTGCCTGCACCAATACCTGGGTAGAGGTTTTCTTTTCCGCACCGCTTTTCTCGTCCAGTGTGATGAATACCAGTTTACATTTAAACCAGCGGTCGGCAGCTTCCTCCTCGCTGGGGAACAATTCGCTATAGTTGGCGCGTTTGATGTCCGATACGGTAAATTCTCCCGAAATTAACGGTGTCATCTCTTCGATGATACGTGCTTCCGCTTCCGTAAAGCTGAGGGCATCCACCAGATATGGTTCTGTTACCTTCTTATTCATTCCATTTTCCATTGTTTTCTCGTAACGGATCTTACATTCAAACCATGTATGCATTGCCATAATTTTCTGTTTTTAATTATTGATTTATTGTTAGTTAAGTTGCTTTATGCGTGCTTGCACCCGCAAAAAGCAACGCAAAGATATAAAAAGTCAAGCGCAGAAACAAGCATTAGCTTGATTATGCTGAGACATAGTTTTTTTCGCTGGGAGAGTCGGGGATGATACGTATGGGTATAAAATCTGTGTTTGTAACACTTGTTATATTTTAAGTCTTTGTGTTGCACCTTTTTTAAGATTTGTGACTGTTGCCGAAGTATAAATTGGTATCTGTGGAAAGGAGAGTCGGATTTAAGAAGTAAATATCGTGTTTGCAGGAAGTTAATATCCTGCCGACACGATATTTGTTTTTTGTATCACACGTTGTTAATATCCTGCATGACATGATATTAATTTATGTTTCGTAAGTACAGATTCTCAGAGGTAGAGGCATAAAATTACTCAGAGCCGATGCCGGTACACAAAATTATTCCTTTTTCTCTCGGATATCAAAGGCTTGTCTCTGTGCGGCTTTCACCGATGGTGTCTCTCAGATTCTTCTTGACTTCGCCATCGTCGGAGAGATGGTAAAGCGGGCTGTACACCGGGGTATAAAGTTCAGCTATGTATTGGCAGACTGTTGGTTTACGAATAAGGAGATTGTCCGGTTTATCCATAGCCGCCACGTCAGATGTCGTTGGCTCGGCATGATAAAGGTAGGCAAGAACGGCAAGACAAAACACGATGCCGAACACGGCGACCTTACGTCCCATGTGCTTATAAAATTCGGCAAGAAGCTCAGGTTGCAGAAGTATAGCAGAAAGCTCAAATGCAACTGCATCATGTTTGACCCACGTTCGAAGGTGTACCGGTAAGAATTTTTCGTGTGCGAAGGACTCAGCATGGCAAATGGAACAGATTGCTTATAACTGACACCAAAATGGATTTCTTCAAGGCGTGGAAAATATATTCCAGACGATGGGCTGAAATCAGCAAATTGAACTTGTGAAGCTTGAGTAAGATTATATATTGGGAATGGCGAGGTGTTTTTTAAACGTTCGTTTAATGAACGCAAAGATAAGCTGTATTTTTTGAACTAACAAAATGTCTAATAAAAATATTTCCAAAATAGTTTTTATCTTATTTCAATATATTGAATTACAATAGTATACGAATAATATTTTAAATATTAAAGTTCTGTTCCTTTTCAATTTTTAAGTCTTTGCTTCTTTTCTTGAAAACAGGCGTTCATTAAACGAACGTTTATTGGACACTTCTATGAGTCTAATATCTTCTTTAATAGCCTATTATCATTGCAAAAGTGTACAATACGGTTTGGGTGGGAAAATGTCTCGTTCAAACCGCGAAGCGCACCCGCAACTGAGCTAATTCATTCGAAATAAAATTTCTAAGTGGCTGAACAACAGAAGTATTGGTTTGCGGCTCGCACCCGTGATAAGCAAGAATTCACAGTCCGGAAATCTTTAGACCGACTTAAATCGGAAGAGCATTTGGACCTTGACTATTACCTTCCTACGCGCTTTGTGGTTTCTCAATTGAAGTATCGTCGTAAACGTAGTGAAGTTCCGGTAATTCGTAATCTGGTATTTGTTCATTCCACCAAGCAGACGGCCTGCGATATTTCCAATATCTATAATGTCCCCCTTTTTTATATGAAGGACCTTTCCACGCATTCCATGCTGGTGGTGCCGGATAAGCAGATGGAGGACTTTATGTTCGTGATGGATTTGAATCCTGACGGTGTCAGCCTTGATAGCGA
>Ga0137297_10385_pt1 | contig 33600 bp, 33 predicted proteins | sample RamsorincwithD2O_FD_97191 | JGI IMG/M metagenome (GOLD analysis project Ga0137297, IMG submission 97191) | Mouse cecal microbial communities from Vienna, Austria - Mucin amended with D2O | ecosystem: Host-associated > Mammals > Digestive system > Large intestine > Cecum | place: Austria: Vienna...
ATGTAGAGCAGAGCCGTCCCCATAATAAATCCATAGAGCCACACAAGCTCCATATTTTTAATCCTCTTTATCTGATCTTCCCCGTATCCGATGTTGGAAAGTATGGCAAACTGCTTTTTCCGTCCCGACGCCTCCGTGGCAAACCGGAACATTAGGGACAGGGCCAGCAGAGGGATAATCAAGGCATAGGACACCAGACATAGGGCGAACTCCCCTGATTTTTCAGTGGTTCCCGCCATCATGGCACACAGGCTGTTGGCCGCAGAGATAAACAGCACAACATACAGCCGGGACATCTTCAAATCCTCCCGAAACAGCCCCATATACACCAGCTTCTCCCCGCAGCCCGCCCATTTTTCCGAAACAGACCGTTCCAAAGCAGGAAGCACCGCCCTGTGAATGCTCCCCCACAGACCTGCAGTCCCCACAAACCCCAGAAGCAGAATACGCTCCGGAGCATTTCCGCAGGTGTAAAAAAGCCCCGCACATCCAAAGTAGACAGCCAGACAGATATAGGGCAGCCCCTTTGTACTCAAGGCAGACCGGGACCGAGGCTTTGCCTTGTCCTCCCCTCTTATGAGAGAACAGATGCTGCTTCTGTAGGCATATCCCAGGTTCAGCATGGTGCACCAGAACACCTCCAGACCCATGACACAGGCCGTAAGAATCACTGACTGCAGTCCAAAGGCCATTTGGATTCTGTAACCGGACATGGACTCTATGATGGCGCTCACCGCGGGAAAGGAAAGACAGCCCAGGCCGATTCCCACCGGCATGGAAAGAAGCATCAGAATCCCTGTCTGAAGCAGCAGAAATTCCACCAGCTGCAGATAGGTGCCGCCGCATATGAGAATCACCGCCAGCTCCCTTGATTTTTTCTTTACATAAAAATCATTGGCCAAAAAAATAACAATGATGCACACAAGGACATCAAAGACCGTCAGGTAGGTGGGCAGATCATTCTTGCTGTAGATGAAGGTAACCCCCACAGCCTCCGACAAAGCCAGGTGAAAAAACAGAAACAGGAACATGGAGGACAGTACAAACACAATCCAGTAAAACACTGCCCGGTCCAAATCTTTTTTCAGAGAACGCACCGCATCTCTTATCATTGTAAAAATCCCCTCGATTCGCTGGCATTGATTTCCGTGATCCTCTCAAAATATTCCTTCTGACTCATGATCCCTCTCTCCATGCTGCTCTCAATCACCCCATCCTTTATGTAGACAAACCTGGAAGAATAGGAGGCAATCAGGGGATCATGAGTCACCATAATAATCGTAACCTTCTGTTCCTTATTGAGCCTGTCAATGAGGGACAAAAATTCATTGGAATTGGCCCGGTCCAGATTGCCTGTAGGCTCATCGGCTATGATGATCTTAGGATTCATAATCAAAGCCCTGCATATGGCTCCTCTCTGCCGCTGTCCCCCGGAACACTCCCTGGGATATTTGTCAAGAATCCCTTCTATCCTCATCAGCCTTGCCATATTCTCTACCCTTGGCTTAATCTCTTCCTTCCTGGTCTTTGCAAGGGCCAAAGGCATGGCAATATTCTCATAGAGGGTGTGGGTGTCTAAAAGATTAAACTCCTGAAACACAAATCCTAAGTTCCGGCTTCTAAACCTTCCGATTTCATTGGCCGACATGGTGCGCAGCTCCACCCCGTCGATGAATACCTGCCCCTTTGTGGGGAAATCCACAGTAGAGATATTGTTGATAAATGTGGTTTTCCCGCTTCCGCTGGGCCCCATGACGCAGATAAATTCTCCTGCCTCGGCTATAAAATCAATACTGTGAAGGGCCTCAAACTCATTGTCCTGTTCCAGATTGTATATTTTTGTCAGATTGCGGACCTCTAAAATAGGTTGTTCCATGATTATCTCCTGTTTTACCTATCCATTCTCAGTGTTTAATGCAACTATGTGTTCCAGCAGGGCACGGCATCCCCTGGTTACATCGGCATAAGTGGTCTCAAAGTCCCCTGTATACCATGGATCTGCAATATCCCCGCCTCTATCCGTAAAATCCAGCAGACGGCAGATCTTCTTCTCCTGATCCCCGCCTGTGATCCTTAACATGTTGCGGATGTTCCATTGGTCCATGGCAATGAGGTAATCGTATTCCCCATAGTCTTTTTTGGTCATCTGCCTGGCCTGCTTTCCTGATGTGTCTATTCCATGCCGCCGCAGAATGTCCCTGGTTCCGCGGTGAACCGGATTGCCGATCTCCTCTGTGCTTGTGGCGGCTGAGGCCACGAAACACTCCGGCAGGGCACGGCCGGCGGGGCGGTGGGAATTTTCTTTTTTTATCATGTCTTTTAAGACGAATTCGGCCATGGGGCTGCGGCAGATATTGCCGTGGCATATAAATAATATTTTTATCATGGTTTACATATCTCCTTATATCTTGGTATATCTTGGTTTTTCCTTATGTTTTCAAGGTTTTTCCTCTGACCCCAAAAACTCTATACCTCGTATATCTTACCATACCCCGGTATATTTTGTCTCCCAAAAAGAGTAAAAAAGAAGTAAAATGACCTCTTTTTTACTCTTTCCAAAGGTAAATCCCTACACGCCTACACTTCCTTTCTAAGCCTTTCTTCCATTTCCCTTACTTCCTTTTCCACGTCATCATATCCCAAATGGGTATACACATTTAAGGTCGTGGCAATATCCGCATGACCCATAAGATATTGTAAAGTCTTTGCATTTACTCCTGACTTTGCCATGTTACTACAATAGGTATGTCTGCATACATGCGGCGTTATCTTTGGCAGTTCTTCCCTGTATGTCCTGTTATACTTCTTCAGAGCATACTCGAACCGCTTTTCCCAATGTAATGCAAGGTACGGCATACCATTCTGATCCAGAACCAGAAAGCCGCCCACACCATCCACCATTGGCTCCACCTTTGTTTTCCTGCGTCTGGCTGTCAGCTTTTTAAAGCACTGGTAAACTTCTTCCGTCATTGGAAGATAACGCTCGCCGTATGTGGTCTTGGTGTCTGCAATCATATATTTTCCCTCTCTTGTACGCTGCAAATGTTTATCTATATGTATCTTCCGTCCTTTCATATCCACGTCTGACAGCGTAAGGCCGCAAAATTCCGATATTCTCATGCCAGTTTTAAAAAGTATATACATTCCCTCATAGTACTGGCTGTAATGCTTATCATTTTTGATAAACTCCAAAAATAATCTTTCCTGTTTTGGTGTAACAGCTTCCCTTCTCACGCTGTCATTGATTAACACTGTTGCAAGTTCCCAGTCAAAGGGATTCTTCTTTATTAAATCATCCTCAACCGCCATACGAAAGGCAGGACGCACAACACCTCTGATACTATGGATACTGCTGTAACTTCTCTTATCCTCTGACTGCAACTTTATCAGCCAGAGTTTAGCGTCTGACGGTTTTACCAAATCAATCCTCCGGCTGCCAAACTCTTCTTTCTTTAGTATATTGACCACCGTCTTATATCCGGCAATGGTGTTATGTCTTACCCCTGTTTTAGTGGCAATATATCTTTCAACCAGTTCTAATACCGTGACATCTCCACCGTGGTATGCCAGTTCTTCATTGAGCGATTTTTCAATCTCTTTTTCCAGCTCCCTCAATGACCTGCATTCCCTTTTACCGGCCGGCAGTTTATCAGTCGGCTCCAGTTTCCAACTGTAAATATAGTGCATCTTATTGTCTCTGCCACAGTAGGCATACATAAACTTTCCATCCTGTCTCTGCTGTTCACCTGTCCTCAATATACGGCCTTTGCTGTCTCTTCTCTTATTATCCTTGCTCATATTATTTTACCTCCATATAATCAAAATTTTTTACTGCCCCCTCTTTCAAGTGGGTGTTTATGATACCGCTGATTCTCCAATCAGTTGTGAACTGGAAGTGAATTTTTACTAAAAATTTGAAATTGCTATTGTATATCAGCGGTTAAATTTGATTGAAATTGTAACTGTTCCTCATGCAACACAATTATTCCAACAAGTCCAATTTTTGCAATTACTGAAATTTATCAGCTACATCCGATCAGCACAAATTTTTGTATTTTTCATTTTCTCTTGAATTTATTATTGCTGCTATGTTGGCTCATTTTATAATCTTTGTATAATCTCCGGTCTTCTGTATTTCATAAGAAACACATATTTTAAAATGGAATGTCTACAATCTGATGTATTATCATTGTCATTCAGAACAACCCTTTTTTCTGTTCAGAAAATTGTACCGGATTTCCAAATCTACAATTTAATAAAATTTTATCAATGCACCCGTTTAATGACATTCCCTCCTTTTCTTTTCCCCAAACTCTTTGAAATCCTTATAAAATCAACTCTTTTTAAAATATTTTCTTTTCCCGGACCTTATTGAAAACTTACAATTCAAGGAATATTTACCAGAATCAATATACTATATTATAGAAACTTCAAAATTTTATATAAATCAGAAATACAAACTTGAAAAATCTGGATTGTATGCCCTGTCTGTATCTGTAACCGCTTTTCTGTTTTACTGTCTGCATAGACTTTTAAACCTGTCTGTCGGAACTTTTCAATTTATCTTCCTGTCTTACTGCTCCTTAGTTGTATTAAAATAAACACACTAAAAAAGACAGCCGCTTTTAAAGCAACTGCCTTTTAAACTCATATGCTCTTGTTCAGTCTCTTTCTATATGTCCTGCATAGTTCGTCTGCCAGTTCCACATTATCGTTTAACTGGTTATCATTCGGACATTCAACCAGTGCGACCTGTCTGCTCTCCCCGGTAGACGGTATGCAGATATAGGCCGCTATCAGATTGTTGCTTATCTTTGGCACTACACGGATATTCTTTTTAGCCATTGCTCAATCCCTCTCGTTTCTGTTAAATTTTTATATCACTTCCTTATCAATCCCATGTATCTGTACATGACAGCAATGGGATTTTCTATTGATGAAAAGTCATATATCAAAAAAAGTTTATCTATTCTGCCGGATAAACTTTTTTGATAATGCTGTTTATTATTCTTCTTCTAATTCCTTTAACGTCCATTTTGCTATCCATTTTATGAATGAATAGCACTGTTTACCTAAATAAACTGTTCCACATAATGAAATGATTATCATTGTGTGGATGGTTGTGAATGTCAGATAGTCCACCTGTCAATCCCCCTTTCCTTAACCTCTATATATCGGTCTACTGTTTCCCTTGCCCCCATCCATGCGTTTTCCTCATAGAAATATGCTCCACTTTCCATAATGCCCTCGCCGTCCATGCTGAACACGCAGAATACATAACCCAAATCAATGTTGCTCCAGTAAACCTTTATCTCATAACCTCGATACTGTTCAATCATTGCTCCCTGTACCTCTCTAAAATCTCTCTGAACCCCTCTGGAACCTCTTGAAACCCTTTTAACCAACAGGACGCCCACTGTTCCCAATGGACGCCCCTGAACCTTATTTCTTTTTCTCTACAGCACCTTTCTTTTCTGTAGGCTTTGTTTCCTCTGCTTTCTCATGTTCCAGAGAAGCCAGTTCAATCTTATCATCTGCCCCCAGCCTTGCACCGCCGGAAATGATTCCCAGCCGAAGGTATGCCCTTACGTCCGACTCATTGAATGCCGTCTGCTCGAATTTTGTTGAGATGCAGTCATAATATGTAACTCCCTTTTCCTCATGACTGCCGATTACGATATAGAACACATTCGCCATGACGCTTTCATTTTCAATCATTGGAGTAAAGTTTCCGCAATACCGATGCTCCATAATGTTTGTTGTGAAAAATCCCTCCGCATCCGGCACCAGTTCATTGTCTTTCAGTGCCAGACCGCAAACTTTCTGGCCGGACTTGATTAAACTTTTAATCTGGTTTCCAGTGTACTCCATGACCTCTTTCCCATTCCAGAGGCTCCAAGCCTGTTCCCTTGCTCCTAACATTTCCCTTCTTACTGCCACTCTCATTTTACACATTTTTTGATTTCCTCCTTAATGTTTTAACATTTGTTTTCCTTAACTTCAAATACATTTTAACGCTGAAACATTTATGTGCATAGACGTGATAGTGCAAGGAAACGAACCATTATGTAACATATATTTTTAGGGAGATTGACGCAAAAAGAATGATTTATACAACTTTGTCAAATCTCCAACAGCATTTAATCTGATGTCTGAAACAGTATTTTTATTACTATGAAATACTCACCACAAACAAACTCAATCAGATAATGCAGGAAAATAGCCACTGTATACTGATAAGCCAGTAATTTCTATCAACTTGTTCAACTCATTTTTACCATAATGCAATACTTGTTTTAATATGTACATTGTTGCTGATATTTCTAAAGGAAAAATTTTGACAGGCCTTTTAAACTCATTCATTGATAGTGATTTTTATTTACTGTATTAATTTATGTATCATATATCCATTTTTAACAGGTCTGATTTATATGTTGCAGAAATATGCTTTAAAAGTTGAAACATTTGAAACAAACTGTCTGTACTGTATAATCGTTGACTCGATTTTTTAATTGAGAAATATGTGTATTTATGTTATAATAAGATTGTATAACTGAACAGAAAGCAGGATGCGATTTTCTGATAGGTGCCCTCTAGTCTTACGAAAGAGGGTGGTGCCCATGAGCGTGATGGAAGTTTTGACATTATTGCTTGTTATTTTTGCGGCTCTGTCTTACATAGACAATCATAAAAAGAAATAAGCATCCCGACCCTCGCAAAGTTGGATGCTTATTTCTTTAATAACATTTTAACTGAGGGCGCATCGGAACTCGTGTCCGATAAACCTTTCTGATTAGATTATACACTAGAGCCGCTTGTTTTGCAAGTGGCTCTTTTTACACTTATGTGTGTAATTGTTTCAACAAGGTTGATTTAATACCAACCTTGTTGAAACTTGTTTTTACCTAATTGTTTATTCCCAATTTAACTCGGGTCCTTGACCATTTGAGCCTGGACCACCACCTACTGGAAGGTCTGAGAACATTCCACCTGCTTCTCCTATACCTACGCTGCCTGGGTCTTCACCACCAGAGGGTTGGCCTCCACCGGAACCACCGTTGCCACCGGAGCCGCCGCCAGAGGGTTGGCCTTCACCACTAGGCTGTTGGGTGGAACTTCCGCCACCGGAACCACTGCTTCCACTACTGGATTGGGGTTGGGGCTTGGTTCGGGATACTAACTTCGCACTTACCATTTGTATACTTCCATCCTCGGTTTTGAGTACTAACCACTCTTTGTCTCCATCAGCTACTTTTCCATTACATACTATCTCTTGCGCATAGGTTAAACTTCCTACTTTGTCATAGTCTGTTCCGGGGCCGCTACGCAGATTTGCATTAGTTGTAGCGTACATTGTAACTTCATCTATTGCAATTATTGTGTAACCTAAGTCCGGCTCTACTTCTTCACTTTGTATATCTTCCTCATTTATTGTATTTTCTTCACTTTCTATATTGTCCTCGCTTTCAGATGAAACTGTATCATCTATACTTTCTTGTGTAGGCTCAACAGTGGGAGAGGGGGCAGGCTCTGTGCTTTCTATGCTTTCTACGCTTTCCTCTGGCTCTGGTGTCTCTACTGTTGCATCCGCTATAACTGGCTCTGCCTGTTTACTGCAACCACCTGCACATCCACTTACGGATAACATGACCGCTGTTATTATGACTGCTGATTTAAACAATTTCTTATTTCTCATATATGTAACAACTCCTTTACTATATTTCCTATAGAACCAAATAAACTGTCTGAAATGCCTAACAGGCTGTTGTTGATTGTCACTCCACCTAACAGGCTTAAATGTAAATGTATGTCAGATGATTCATTTCCCCCCCTTGTCAATGCTTCCCCTTATCTCTTTCTCCCAGTCATCAAGGGCAGACTGTCCTTTAGGGGTGATGCCTTCCACTTCTAGTATCCTGTCAATCTCTATATGTCCTTCTGTTGCATCTGACAGAATATAGCCTGTTTCTGTCAGCTTGCAGATATCTGTCACAAGCTGTTTATATTCCTCATTGGATAAACTTTCTTCCAGAGTCCAGATTACTTCACTAAGGCTTGAAAGATTCTCATGCTCATCTGTAACAAATTCCTCTAAACTCTTTATCAGTATCAATGTCTCCAACTGCTCCTTTGTAATATCCTTAATATCCATGCTGTTCTCCTTTTCGTAAATGTATTGATTTCATTCCCATTATACCATCTTTTAAGCAGGTCTGTAATTATTAGTTGAAACTGCAAGTTGTAATTTAAGCTTTTCATGTATGCTGTAACAAAAAGGAGAAAGCATACATGATATATGGATTGTCTAAAAAACTGACATTGTTACGTCAACAACATAAAATGTCACAATCAGAAGTTGCAAGAAGGATTGGCGTTTCTTCCTCTGCTGTTTCCGCTTATGAAGCTGATGAGACCTCGCCAACATTAGAGAATCTGGTTAAACTCGCCAATCTTTTCCATGTGTCAACTGACTATCTTCTTGGCGTAGAATATCCCAGAGACAAGGCAATACTTGATACTTCCGGCTTGAATAAACAGCAGCTTACTGTATTACAGAATTTGATTGACATAATGAAGTAAGGTACACCTGTTTCTATTGGTGTACCTTATTTTAATCATACACTTTTCAATTCTGTCAATACCTCATGCAGGCCTGCAATCTCAACATTCCTTATGGTTTTTAAATAATCATTGATGAACTGTATTGTGTTTACTTCAAAACAGTTCTCTGTTTGATAAAAGTATTCCATACCTGTTGAGATGAAAAACAATATACTATCTAAGCACCTCACTTTCCTTTCCATCTCTTCCATATAATCTTCCATATGCCGGAGACGTTTTCTAATTTCTTTTTTCTTCATACCTTATGAACTCCTTTCTTTTTAGTGGATGGATTCTAACGCCAGATAAAAATGAAGTCAATATCTGATTTCTGATTTATAATGTTTAATAAACAACAAAAATGTAAACACTTTTAAACAATAAAAAAATGCCAGACGCACTGACATTTCTTTCATGCTTTATATTTTCTGTTTTAAAAGTGTTTTCTTCTGACATACTGCATCTTATAACTACTCTTTTGTAGTTACTTATTAGCTGATGCTCCTACTATAATTGTAACCAGGTATATTTTATTATATTGTTTGCTTTATATATTTTGACTGACGTTTATTCCATGCTTATATTGTTTAATATAATTCAATCTGCCAATCGCACTGACATTTCTTATGTTGTATAGAGACTATATTTCTATAAGCATCTGGGGGAAAGTATATTTATTCTTAATTTTTCATATTTATTGTCACTCTTGTGAAAGCCCTGTTGTATGTAAATTTTTTATTTAATGAAGAGGTGGGGAAGCTGCTGCTTTTCCTCACCTCTATCCTGTCATAAAATTGGGAACTGGGAACTGCTTCCCCTCTATGCAGTCCATATTTTTTTATTTTCTATCTAATGTTGCAAAATTTAGTATATGCAATTTTTTTCCCAAATAGAAGCCATACTCCCCCAAAAACAACCATGCCCTTATCATTTATGCTTTGCAAGGACTCTATAAACTACGCTTTTTGAACATCCGTACATTTCTATAATCTCTTTCACGGTTGCCCCCAATTCATACATCAAATATATTTTCGTTTCATTACATGAAGCCTTTTTTGCCAGCTTTGCACCCTTATTCAGCCTTCCTTTGCTGTCTCTTTTTATATTTTGCAATTCTTCAAATTCTTTTCTTTTGTCCTCTTCTGATAATGCAGCCCGTTCCTTTTGTTGCTCCATTAACATTTTCTTTTCTTCTATATGCTGTTTTGTCCTGCCTATTACAATATCTTCAATTAACATTTGAAAATATTTTTTTGCCGTTAAACTATTATCTGGATTAAGGAATGTAAATACTTCTCTGCCCTTCACAGGTCTGTCCTTCACGCTTAATCTATAAAAATAAAAATCACATTTATCCATAATGTCAATATATTCTATATTATCTTCAATATATTTTACTTTCTCGTGTATGTTTTCCATTTTTTCTCCTCTTTTATTTATATCTATCCATCTTAATAATGCTGTAACCACTGCACCTACTATCATCAAAAATAATATAAAAGTGGGAAAGCCATTTCCATTTATCCATGACCTTCCCATATTCAACACCAATTTTTTTCTCTTACCTTATTAGCAGAATATAAATAAGTAAAACAAAGGTGAACTTTCCCTACCAATCCCAGAAACCCCCCTGTTTTTCAACATTTTTTCCTATCTTTCGCAGTCCTGCCGTGGCAAATAAATAGGATTTTTATCATGGTTTCCATATCTCCTCATATCTCGGTATATCTTGGTTTTTCCTTATGTTTTCAAGGTTTTCTCTATGACCTCAAAAACTCTATACCTCGTATATTTTACCATACCTCGGTATATTTTGTCTCCCAAAAAGAGTAAAAAAGAAGTAAAATGACCTCTTTTTTACTCTTTCCAAAGGTAAATTCCTACACGCCTACACTTCCTTTCTAAGCCTTTCCTCCAGTATAATCGTTGAATCGATTTTTTAATTGAGAAATATGTGTATTCATGTTATCATGGGATTGTATAACTGAACAGAAAGCAGGATGCGATTTTCTGATAGATGCCCTCTAGTCTTACGAAAGAGGGTGATGCCCATGAGCGTGATGGAAGTTTTAACATTATTGCTTGTTATTTTTGCGGCTCTGTCTTACATAGACAATCATAAAAAGAAATAGCATCCCAACCGTCCAAAGTTAGATGCTATTTCTTTTGTAATATCAATTTAACTGAGGGCAATCGGAACTTCGTGTCCGATAAACCTTTCTGATTAGATTATACACCAGAGCCGCTTGTTTTTCAAGTGGCTCTTTTTAAACTTATATGTGTAATTGTTTTAACAGGGTTAATATAATACAAACACTGTTATAACCTACCAGTATGTCAATTTTGCGACAACTGTATTTTTGCCCGAATAACTCTTCTTTTAGAGCATTATTAATATGCTTACCGATTGTTTTTATGTCGCGTTCAAACAGTTCTGACAGTTGATTTCTATTAAGCCAAACAGTTTCATTCTGTATCATAACCGGCAAAGATATCATTCTATCCTCCGTCTCAAATAAAATAATTTCATTATTATTCATCTGTTTTTCCAATCCATATATTTACATCAAATCGGAGCATCCTTCTTAATTGCAAGTCTGACTCTCCAAAAAATATTGGATTTATAAGCATTTTACCATGACCAACAAATGCTTGATTTTACAGGTTTCTTGGACTGTTCCTAAGTTCTGTATTTCCTCTTTCTCGTCATCAAAGTTCACATGGATTGATTACTTTATCACATACTTAGTACCCCTTCCTCTGCCTTCAATTTTCACAACACCTTTTTTCCCCATCTCTTTCAGTAATTGTGTTGTCTTTGATTTACCAAACGGGGCGTAAGGAGCAATTTCGCTAATTGATTTAAGCATTGTTTTGCTTAAAATTTTATATATTTTTCTTTCGTCTTCCGTTAAATTCAGGCTTTTCTCAAAAACCGGAAGTACAATCTTAATTGTATTTTCCGACACTTCAAAATCCGGCTGCTTCAATGCTTCTTCATAGAGCTGCTTTATCCGTGTAATTCCTGTACCAAATATTTCGACAAACCCCAGCCTGTAAAATACATTTGCAAGATTTCTATTTCTTAAGACTGAAAGTTTCCCCGATAAATACTCATCTTCTGTTATGCCGGATGGCAGTCCTCCCGGAGAAATAATTTCTATTCTGTCGGCAAACATCGAAACTTTTATCTGTGACTCCACATCCCACGCCCTATGAATCAGCGCGTTTGCGATTGCTTCTCTAAACGCGGCCTCCGGTATTTTTTCTGCCTTTTTCCTTTCGACGCCTTGTATTTCCTCATATTGATAATAATCTTTGAATACTTCTGAAACTTTTTCGTAGCCTGCCAAAATGGATATATTATCAAAGGTTGCTCTCTTATGAATCACACTGATGTTCTCACCGAACCTCACTATATCAATTCCTGGAAAATGATTTTTATCCGCCAAAATACCAGCTGCATTATTATATCCGGTAGCGCTGTTATATAAGTTCAGCGTTTTCAAGGTATCCTGATTAAACGTTTCAATTTGAATACATTCTTTTAATTTTTGACATAGCGTATCAAAAGTTAGCTCTTGATCTTCACACGGTAATTCTTCAAACCTGATATTTTTTCCTTCTAAAATCAGTCTTGACAGTTCCAGTATGTCAGCCTCTATTGTTGCAGTATCATTTCGCTTATATGCTTTTGATTTGTATAAATATGGCTTTTGAAGCCCGCTTTTTACAGTTAGTTTTATCGTTCTGTCATTATTCTGCAATTCCAGTGTATAATCAGGCTGCGGAGTAATGCTGTCATTAATTTTATTTTCGATATCTAGACACGCTTGTTTTACATTCGACAGTCCTTTGATAGTACCATTGTCATCAATGCCAAAAAATATTTCTCCACCATCGTAATTTGAAAAGGCACTTACTGTTTTTAAAAATGTATTTGTAATCATTTCTTTGAACTCTGTTGTTCTTGTTTCACGCATACACTGCTCTCCCTTTCCAATTTTAATACTTATATTATATACAGAAACACGCAGAAAATCAATCGTATTTTTTTACGATTGATTTTCTGAATATTTTGGATCATTAAGTTTTAATTTCCTGTCACATCAAGGCTCTTTCCGTTTTCAAGATACTGCCGCGGCATATAAATAGGATTTTTATTATTTTTTCCATAACTCCTTATTTGCATTGCATTTTTCATAAAAGTACCTCTAGATATGACCTGAGCTTTGATGTTTAACTACTTCTTTTGGTTTCTGACTATTTCGATGATGCTTTCTCTCTTCCCAAGATTCCATTTTATGAGCAAAACGCTTCTCTGGATGCAGTCTTCCTTGCATCTAACAGCGGCATATGATGCCGGATGATCTCTGCTTTCATCAGATTATGAACCGGCTGCAGATAATACTGGTTTATCAGAAATACTGTTTTCTACAAGCACTTCTGTTTCATTCAGGACATGCATGTTTTCAAGAAAAAATGACCGTTGTCCCATAACCTGTTTTGGCAGTTTCCGTTCTTTTACCAAAACACTGTTGGGTCAGGATCGCACATTGGAAACAAATCATCGAACAATGTCAGAGTCGTCCAAAAGAACAAACAGCAAAACAATGGCTGGAAGAGCATGATATCAGTGATAACGCCTACTACTATTGGCTGTGGGAAATCTAAAAAAATATATGACCGGTCTGCTGCCTGCAGAACACTTCCTGTGATATCACAAGAACAGGAACTCTCCTTCATATAGATGCCGCTGAGAAGCGGCGCTTTTTACAGTGGGAATGGTTTTACGTTTATATTTCTTCTTACTACAATACACTTTATAAATCTAAAACTACTTCTTATGCTACAAACTTAATCATAGAAGTTAAGTGTTCAACTGGAAAGTTTCTAATATAATGATTCTGTAATCTGTATATATGATGCTGTAATATTCTCTGTCCGAATGTGCACTATGGCATTCTTTTATTATGGAAGTTCTTTCAAACCAAGTTCTTTCAAAAATGCGTTATGCTTCTTTTTTGCTTCTTTTATATCTCCTTCTATTTTTTCAAGTTCTTGTCTTACTTCTTCTATGTTTACAATCTCTTCTTCAGGTGCAGTGCTGACATAGCGAGAAATATTTAGATTATATCCATTTTTCTCGATTTCTTCCATAGAAACTCGGCGGGAATACCGTTTATCATCTTCTTTTCGGTATTGATATGTTTCGATGATCTTATCAATTTGCTCAGGTAAAAGTGTATTTTGGCGTTTTCCTTTTTCAAAATACTCACTTGCATTAATAATCAGCACATCATCATACTTTTTACATTTTTTTAGAACTAAAACACATACCGGAATACCTGTGGAGAAAAACAGGTTCGCAGGCAAGCCAATGATGGCGTCAATATTTCCATCTTTGAGAAATTTTGTTCTGATTCTCTCCTCCACGCCACCACGGAAAAGCACTCCATGCGGTAAAATAATTGCCATTGTTCCATCATCACTTAAAAAGTGGAATCCATGCAACAAAAAAGCAAAATCCGCTGCCGACTTTGGAGCGAGACCATAGTTTTTGAATCGGAAATCTTCCGCCATTTCTTCTTTGGGCTGCCATCTATAGCTAAAGGGTGGATTGGCTACAACTGCTTCAAACTGCATTTTTTTTGCAGGATTCATCTCCTTTAAGATATTCCAATCGTTTAACAAGGAATCTCCATGATGAATCTGAAACTCAGAATCTTTCACACCATGAAGTAACATATTCATACGAGCCAGGTTGTAAGTGGTAATATTCTTTTCCTGTCCAAAGATCTGACCAATACCATTTGTACCAAATTGTTTTCGTACATTGATTAACAGAGAACCTGAACCGCAGGCAAAGTCAAGTACATTTCTCAATTTGCTCTTTTTTCCGGTACTTGGATCTTGGCTGTCAAGAGAAACAATTCGAGAAAGGATGGTTGAAACCTGCTGCGGAGTATAGAATTCGCCCGCTTTTTTACCGGAACCAGCAGCAAACTGACCAATCAAATATTCGTAGGCATCACCCAAAAGATCTGTTTCATTTGGGAATTTAGAGAGTCCTTCTGCAATTTCGGTTATAATCGAGCACAGCAATGTATTTCGTTCACTATAATTTTTTCCAAGCTTATCGGAATCGAGGTTTACTTCTGAGAACAAACCACGAAATCTGCTTTCAAACGACTCATTCTCAATGTATCTAAACCCACTCTGTAAAGTTCTTAATAATTGACTATTTTGTGTCCTCGCTAATTCATTTATATTACTCCACAAATATGCCGGTTTTATCACATAATGAATTTTACGACGCATTTGTTTCTCGAGCATATCAACTTGATCCAAATTGCGAATATACCAGGCAGCAAGAGGGGTTACAACGTGGCTATAAAGCATCTTATTATTATCATCCACAAACTCTTGCCTTGCTTTTTTAATTTTTTCTTGGCTCTTTTCATCTTCTTGTAACCCTAATTTCTTAGGAGAAAGAGAGTTACTGTATTTGACGATGACGGCTTTAAGCTCGTCAATATAGTCATCAAGATTTCCTTTGTTATCTTTATTATTTTTGATTTCGAACTCGCTTTTTTGATAATCACTGCCCAATTCTTTTTTTACTGCTTCTTCATAATTATCAGACAGGTAACGCAAAAAGAGAAAAGACAACATATAGTCTTTAAAATCATCAGCGTTCATTGCGCCACGCAATTTATCGGCAATCGCCCATAATGTTGAGCCTAACTGTTTTTGTTGTGTATCATTCATAATTTGCCACCTCTATCCTTCTGTAAACAGATCATCATTAAACCTGTAATTTTCCAGAAATCTGTTTAATATTTCTTTGAAAATTTCCTTGTTATCCTCAACCATTTCGACCGGGTTAAATATCGAATGATTTCCATGACTTAGTAAATTTGTCATTCGTGCAAAAATCACATCATCTAAATCATCATGTTCCCGTATTATACAGGATGAAAAATCGTCGAACCCATGAAATGCTGCCGTTTTCTCAAGGATATTTCTTAAAATATTAAAGTGATAAGTATAGATGTTTCCGCTATCAGCCACTTTTCTTAATTCCTTTAATAATGCTACATGGTGAAAAAACGGGGTATCTCCTGTATTTTTTACTATGTATTTATTTGTTTCTTTATCACAGCTCAAAAAACGACTCGCCGTGCTTTCTTTTCTTAATTCATTATACATCACATTAAAAAACAGTGTGTGATGAGTGGAAATAACGGTTTTGACTCTACAATCTTTCAGTAATTCTGAAAGTTGACACGCTAATGCCACAACATTATTGTCATCAAGGGATGAAATTGGGTCGTCAATATAGATATATTTCACCCAATCATAAGATAAAGCTTCGTCTTTTACCAGTTGAACAATAGCAAGAAAGAAGCACCAAATAAATATGTTTTCCTCGCCACGAGAAATTTTTATTCCAGTAACGTTTTCCTCTCCAGTTCTGGTTTGTACTTTTCGTGAAAAGCTGATATATCCCTCATCATAACGAATTGTAAAGTCAAAATCTGCATGAATCTGCAAAAATCCCCGTATTCTTGTGTCCATTTCAAGATCTCTCAAACCGTCAAAAAAGCGAGAATTTATATTAAAAAACAGGCGTCTGTCCGTATCTCCTTCTAAATCGTTATCCCAGTAGAAAAGATCCTCGGTAAAGGCATTATAATATAGCGTATCTCTTGTTGTTTCTTCACTGCCTGGAATTCTTCTCTTTCCTATATTCTTAAATTCAACCGAAAGCCTTGTTTTTCCGGTTCCATTATAGGCAAATAAAAGATAGAAATTTTTCGTATCTGTTGTGTCCTCAGTACCTAGCGTATCACGAATATTACGTGCTAATCTTTTTAAATTTGTAAATCGTTTTGTACCACTCATACATCTGCCTCCTCAAAAGAAGGAAACAATCCCTGCATCAATCCTTTTTTATGTGCTTTTAACTGTTTCACTTTATTTGACTGCTCAGTAATTATTGTATCTATCTCTGACAAGCAGTCGGAAATTTTTTGTTGTTCTTTCTCTTCAGGAAGTGGAATTGGAATGATATCCAGCTTGGCTCTATTTAACTTAGGTTGCGCCATTCCTGTAAGAAAATCTTGCAAATTTATCATATTTAAGTAAGATTCGACAATATTCTGTGTATACTTACAGGCAAACTTTAATACATGTGCGTGATTATTCACCCAAGTCTTCCCATAGATACTAAAAGCAATCGGATATGTTCTTGCAACCAAATTTGCGCCATCTTCTGACACACACAATAAATCTTCATCAAATATGAAGTCATTGATATAATCAATTACCCCTGACGCACCAATATAAGGAATCTTTCCTCTCACTCTATTTTTTTCAGTTATGGGTACTCTTTTTGAATCATAATTTGTACAGATTTTACCTAATGGCTTAATTCTCCATCCATTCTTGCCTCTAAACTCAGGAAATCTCCATTCAGGCAGAGTTTTCCCCTCAGCAGGAAACAGCTTTTGCATCAAACCTTTTTTGTATTTTTCTAATGCTTTCAGTTTTCTGCTTTCTGCGTCGATCAGCTCATCAATAGTGGATAAACAATCAGCGATCTTTCGTTGTTCATCTTTTTTTGTTGGATAGACTATTGCTATTGAAGCAAATTTATCAAATTTAAGATTTAATGTATCACTAACCAAACCTTGGGAATTAGCATGAAATTTTTGTATCAAACCATAAGTCTTAAAGTAATAATTAAAAAACACTCCATCACAGGTATCTTTGGGAATGCACACCGTATATGCAGGACTAACAATTCCTTCATTTTTGCAATAAACACATCTCCCCTGCCACATACGCATAGTGTTATAGACAATGTCGCCTTCGCAAACCCTAAGATATTTTGATTTGTTTGCACTCGAATTATCTTTTTTATTTGTTTCCTGCTGTGGAACAAGCCCATATTCATCAGTCAAAGACATCAATGGAAGATCTGAGAACCCTGTTTCTTGTCTGTTAATAAATATATTGCCTAATTTGTCATTCTTCCATTTACCAGTGAATTCCGAAAACCTCAATTTCGGCACTGGTTCTTTCTTTTTACTCATACGCATTCAACCCCACAATTTCACGGCCATCTGCCAACTTCTTTAATAACGGAATCATGTCATCCATCAAATCTAGTTCTTTTTGTGTTCTTTCTCTCCAACTTAAGTCAAGCGATGCCAGAAGATCACTGAGTTTTTCTCCGTCAAAAATCATACGATCGATAATTTCCTGAATAAATGCCTGCAAACTTTGAATTTCAATGCCATGTTTTTCCGCAATGATATTGATTTCCTGATTGTTTTTCTGTTCTCTAAACTTCTGATATCCTGCTTTAATTTCCTTTTCATCCAAAGCAACTCCATCTTGAAGCGAATCGATATACTCGATAATATCCCCTCTTTCATCAAGCAAATTGGAGGTAGCAGAAAGCATTCCAATGAGCTGTTCTCTTCTCATCTTTTGCTTTTTCGGCTCGGACTGAGTGTATTTTGCAATTAACGTCATAATATAGTCATAATCGATAATGGCAGACGAAAACAGAACAAACTCAAAATCGAGCTGCTCTACCTCAGAATCTTTATTTTCAATCTCTTTTCCTTGTTCGGCTTTCAGCCTTTGTGCCACTTCGATATAAGCACCACGGAATGCACGTAAGATATCCTCCGGCAACAATTCTTCGATTTTTTCTGCATCTTTTTCTTCTATTTCCGTGTACTGTTCCAACTGCGTTTTTAAACGCTGCACCTCTTTGAATTTATTGACAAATTCACATCTTGCGGCATCACCTTTCAGATTGCTTACTTGCTCCGGCTTACACTCCAAGCCCTGAGATTCCATAAACTTTTCCAATTCATTTACTGCCTTATCTAATTTTTCAACAACTTTTGGAGCAGGATCAACAAGCCAGATTTCTTTTGCTTGTTCGCTGTTATTTTCGCCGGAAAACAGGGCAATCGCTTTGTCTACTTCATCTGACTGCTTTCTGAAATCAAGAATATTGCCATAAGGTTTTGTATCATTTAAGACTCGGTTTGTTCTGGAAAATGCCTGAATCAACCCATGATATTTTAAGTTTTTATCTACATACAAAGTGTTCAGATACTTAGAATCAAAACCTGTCAGCAGCATATCCACAACAATAGTAATATCAATTTTGTTTTTATGGGGATACTCTGCATTAGTATATTTCTGATCTTTAATTCTTTGCTGTATATCCTGATAATACCCATCAAAATTGTTAATGTCATGACTGGTTCCATACTGTTCGTTATAGTCTTTGATAATACCCATCAATGCTTGTTTCTTTTTATCAGGTTCTTTTTTATTATCTTCTTTTTCCTGCGGAAGATCCTCTTGAATTTGCTGAACATCCTTATTACCTTCTGCCGGTGGAGAAAATACACAAGCAACATTTAATGTCGTAAGCTCACCGCTAGCAGCATCAATACAGCTTTGTTGTGCTTCTTTGAACAAGTTGTAATATTCAATAGCATCATTAATAGAGGCTGTTACTAAAACAGCATTATATTTTCTGTTGTTCGTCACAGCGTCATGCTTCGACAAAATGGTTTGCACCACAGCCCTTTTTTGTCGCTCCTCATTGATTCTTGAAACATCTCTGTCATTTTCTGGCTTGAAGTAGTCAATATGGAATCTCAATACATTTCCGTCATCAATAGCATTCGTGATCGTATATGCATGCAACTCTTTCTCAAAAATATCCTTTGTTGTGGTATAAGAGCCGATAGTTCCATCAATTTGCTTGTAAGTTGCGTTTTCTTCAAAAATAGGTGTGCCAGTAAACCCAAACAGCTGAACCTTTGGAAAAAAATTTTTGATTGCTTTGTGGTTTTCTCCAAATTGTGAACGATGACATTCATCAAAGATAATCACAATTCTGCTATCTTTCAAAGGTTCTAATCTCTCTTTGTATGTGAGTTCACCTTTTTTCCTTTTTTCTTTACTTCGTTTATTATCATCGTCAAGTGCCAAACCTAACTTTTGAATAGTCGTTACAATGACCTTATCCCGATAGTTCTTCGAGACAAGTCTTTTTACCAAAGTTTCGGTATTAGTATTTTCTTCTACACACCCCTCTTGAAATTTATTGAATTCTTCTCTGGTCTGTCGGTCAAGATCTTTTCTGTCCACAACAAAAAGGCATTTTGCTATGTTACGGTTATCCTTTAACAAAGTAGACGCCTTAAAAGATGTGAGAGTTTTACCGCTTCCCGTTGTATGCCAAATATAGCCATTCCCTCTGTTTTGCTCAATACAATCCATAATGGCTTTAACCGCATAAATTTGATATGGTCTCATAATCATCATTTTCTGTTCGCTTGCTACTAAGACCATATATTTGCTAATTAGTTCACCCAAAGCACATTTACGCAGCACAGCCTCAGAAAAATCATGTAAATGGGTAATCTTTTTATTTTCTTTATCGGCAAATTGATATACCGGCAAAAATCGTTCATCAGCATCAAAAGCAAAATGTTCTTTATTATTATTGGCAAAATAATAGGTATTGCTTTCATTGCTGACGATAAAAAGCTGCATGAAGCAAAGTAAGGAATTTGTAAATCCATTCCCCGGATCATTTTTATAATCAACAATCTGCTCCATTGCTCTCTTGGGCGTAATTTGCAACGACTTCAATTCAATTTGCACAACAGGAATGCCGTTGATAAGAATAATAACATCATATCTGTGGTGACTATTTTCTGTGTTAATACGAAGTTGATTGATCACTTCATACTCGTTTTTGCACCAGTCATTTGTATTTACAAGGGTATACTGTAGAGGTGTATCGTCATCTCTTTTGAATGTGTTTGTTTCTCTCAAAATTTTTGCCGCTGAAAACACATCCGATGTAATGATACTTTCTTTTAATCTTGCGAATTCAGAATCACTTAATCTAACTCTATTAAGTTCCTGAAAATGCTTTTTGAAATTTCCCTCTAAAGAGGCTTTATCTTTAATATCTTCTCGGTATATATATTTTAACTCTTTAAGCTTTTCAATAAAACTCAGTTCAATTTGCTTCTCGTTCTTCATATTGCGACACCTTTCACTTAGTTATTTACTTCTAATGAATCTATCAATTCTTGATCTAAATCATTTTTTCTACAAAGTTCTGCCAAAGCGTGTCTTGCAATTTGATTTGGTTTCGATTTATTGTTCTCCTATCTATTAACCGAAGTGAATCCCATATACAATTCTCTTGCTAACCCCTCTTGAGATAAACTCAGTTAGGAACGAATATCTTTAATAACTTCAGAAGTTTCCATAACTTATCCTTTACTACACTAACACATGATATATTATATCATAAACTATAGCATAATACCACTATATTCTCTGCATAAACAGACGCAGATGAACTAATCAATCTTTATAGATCATCTGATATTATCGTCAAAGAAAATGGTCACATTTCTGTACATACATCTGGCATATCACAGTTTTTTCAATACATCCCACACCTCTTTTCCACTTTTTTCTCTGCTAATAAGGCCCTCCACTTAGCTTATCTTAATATTTCTAAAAAGGGGAAGCAGCGGCTTTGATTATTCTTTTTCAAAACCATCGTTAATTCTGTATGTCCTCTAACTGCTGAAAAATCCTTTTGGAATAGGTAGCATTATTGCTACTTATTTAGTACGTTTCATTGATAACCAAGTTTTAAGTTTCGCAATTACCTATGATTCCGGGCACGAAAAAAACAGGATACCTTTTCAGATTTCCTGTTTTGCTTCTGGCATATACTGCATCTTCCAAAGCATAAAGTGTAATATCTGTACCTGTGTATTTTACAAGGTCTGCGGGAGAGCTTATTTCCGGCCAATATTCTTTACTTTCTTTCTCTTTCTCCATCTTCGTCTATCTCGTCAATTTCAACTTCATCTGGATTTAACAAAAACTTGTTTAACATTTTTCTTGCTCCTCATTTTGGTAGAATGTATTGTCCGTCAAATGCACATAAGAAATTCCCATTTCAAAAAAGTATAGCTGTATTTCCGAAAACTTGTCTTGCTTATTCCATAAATCTCGTTTACAGCCATACTCCCCAATCACCATAATAGTATGTACCGCTTCCATGATGGAGTTTCCCATCTGCCTTTAACTGACGAAACCCATTTGTCATACGAATCAGGATTTCCGGTTGTATGTCCAGCGAATGGTGTGCCGGAAATACCTTTTTTACAGGCAATGCCGCAACCTTTTCCAATGAAGCAAGATAGGCTTCCGGGTCAGTGGACGGGTAATAAGCAAACAGCGTGTCTTTATAGACCAAGTCGCCGGTAAACAGATATCCTTTATCTTTTTCCCAAAAACATAAATGTCCGGGAGAATGTCCGGGAGTATGGAGCACTTCTATTTCCCTGCCGCCAATATCAATCACATCATGGTCATTTAATATTCTTGTCGGTGTGCCCTGAAAGAATACATAATCGTCCACGTTAAAACCGTCAGGCAAGTCACAACGGTCAACCACCATTTCTTTAATAGTTTCGATTGTCAGGGGGAATTTCCCATCCAGCCAGCCCAATTCTTCTGCGTGTGCATAAAATTCCGGGAAATATCTATGCCCGCCGATATGATCCCAATGAATGTGCGTGGCAACCGCCACAATCGGTTTATCTGTATATTTTCGGACTTCATCATATATATTGGAAATCCCCAGCCCCGTGTCAATAAGCAGGCTTTTCTCTTTTCCATTCAGCAGATAACAATGGGTTTCTTCCCAATGCCGGTATTCACTTATGATTATGGTTTCGTTATCAATCCTGTCTATTGTAAACCAATTATCCATTATCCCAAATCCCTTCCGGTTATGATTTATGTGCCTGTTGTATATATTCTGCTTTCAACTGTAATGTATGGCCCCAAAAACTCTCTAACTTCATGATTTCTTTCTTCACATGGCCATACTCATAATGGGGATCATATCCCTTCGTCGTCGTTATATCCGTATCGACTATGGACTATTGTAAAGATTTCGTGTCTGATTGTCCCATAACCAGCGGAGGCTAAAGAAGGTGGGATTTTTTCTCAATTCTCTCTTTTATTATGAAAACCGTTTCTTCAATCGTACAATTTGTTATATCTACAACGTGCTGTTCATAGTGTCCTAAATTTTGGAATTGCTTCCACATGGTTTCTACTAATTCAATATTAGCTTCTCTGTCTAACTTAGTTCGTTGAATAGCCCGCTTTATAGTTTCGTCTTTGGTGGCTCTCAATATAATATAGTGGACTTCAAAATTATTTTGCACCGCTTTCAGCCAAGGGGCTAAAAACCAAGTCCCTATGATTCCATCTACAATTACATCGTATCCGCCACGGGCAAAGCGTTTTGCAGCTTCCAGAAAAGCTTCGATAACAATTAAATTCTGTTCCTCGGATTCTGGCAGATATGGGGGGATCGCCCCTTTACAAAGATAATGATAAAAATCGTCTGTATGTAAATGTACTGACTTTGTCAGATTGGATTCTTTCGCAATAATGGAAGCCGTTGTAGTTTTTCCGGTTCCAGGTGCTCCGGTAATTATTAAAATTCTTCCCTGTTCCATTTGATGTTATCCTTTCAAACTGTATTTTCAATTTCAAAGGCTTTTACCTTTCTTTTAGCTAATTTCACAATCCCATTATCAGATAAATATTCAAATATATTATAAATGTCTCTTAGAGTATCATTATCATTGACAAAAATACAAACCTTTTGTTCATGATTATTAATAAGTAATCATATCCATACAGGAATTACCGAGAGGTCCATGTTGGAACGTAAATCAAGCTGAAAATTTTTAAAATTCCACTGGTTTATATTCCTCCATGTTCGGAACCAACCGATTCTCATAAAAATCAAGAAACATTCGATAGCACTCTTCCTCAGAACACATTTTATAATATAACCGCGTTCCCTCTTCTTCTATACCCAATTCAACCTCAATTTCTCCGTCATGGGTACATGCCTGAATATACCGCACGTTATATTGGGCCTTGGGTGCTGTCAGGATTACAAACTGATCCGGTGTGACAAACATATCTGCCAGATAATCCTCAATATCTATATCCCTAAAATCAGTAAGCTTTCTCTCTTGATTCTCCAATGTAAATCCCTGCTGGCTTTTAACCTTTTGAAAAACCATCTCGTTTCCCTTTTTGAATGGTAATTTCATGGCTCCTCCTCAATATTGGTCAACCATATTTTCATAGTATCTATCATCCATGCTGTTTTACAATCAATCGCTGGTTATTAAAATATCCCCTTTATAATTCCGGCAACTTTAGATACATCGTCTATGGTTAATTTAGCCTTTACCCCATCAACCACTTTCATAATAATATCATCCGGTAAGTCAACACCGATTATCTTCTCGATTACTTTTACAGGTTCTTTTTCAAACTCCTCTTTAATATGAGGATTCTTTGAAACCTCCTCTACAATCTTGCTGATCTGCTCTTTTATGTCCATTTTTTATTCCTCCATATCCTATATTAGTTATCGTTTGATTATATAATATTTTTGTACAAAGTTCAAGAATATTGCTGTACATCGCCTTCCGCTTTCTGTTACTGTTCCCAGGTGCCCTGTGAACGCAACTGCATATGCCCATTTTAAATTGCCTGGGCAATGGGGCGCTTCATGACTAATCAGCAGAGTGATTCGTCATGGTGCGAATAGTAACGTCCTTCTCCCCAACTTACAGCAAGTAATTATTTTCCCGATTTGCCATCTGTAAGGTAATTAATTTATATGTTGCATATCCTCCGACAACCAAAGGCTCCATTTTACAGAGCTCTTCTGCTTCTTCGCGGCTTTCTGTTTTTAGAATATACATGCCCGCCATTCCGGGATAGCCTTTAAATACACCGCATATTTCCAGCTTTCCCTGATCATCCAGTTTTCTTATGTTCTCCACATGCTCCACAACTACCTTTTTTGTTATCTTATTATAAGTCTTGGTTTTTTCAATCATCATCATGTACATGAATTGTTCCATTTGATATCCTCCTTCTACTATACAGCAAATATTTCTCCCTTTTCTTATCCTCTGTCCCCTAAAATACCATCTGCACCAATACCATATAGCAAACCGTCCCTCCTGCAATGGAAAGCAGCATCTGCCGTCTCCAAAGATGGAGAACCGCCACCACGCAGACAGCGATTAATTCCGGGAGACCATGGCTTCCTCCGAAAATCTCCACATTCTTCAGACAGTACACCACCAGCATACCAAAGACAGCCGAGGGCAGCGCTTTCCCCAGATACTGAATATACCGGGGAGTAGGTCTTTTAGAGGAAAAGACGAGGAAGGGCAGAAATCTGGTGGCCATAGTGCCCAGGGCGCAGAGCCCAATGGTGATAATACGCTGTTCCAATGTCATGCCAGCCCACCTGCTTTCTCAATAGGCTTCTTAAACAATGTCAGCCCTGCGATGATACAGGCCATGGTGGGAATCAGGAAAGAGTCTGCCCCAAAAAGGCACAGACAGGCCACAGAAGCGGCCAAGCCAATACAGGCGGTATCATGCCGCGTCTCCTTCTTCCACTGCTCCAGGAAGATCACCACAAACATCGCGGTCATGACGAAGTCAAGTCCCTCTGTGTTAAACGTAATCAAAGACCCCAGAAGTCCCCCTATGGTGGCTCCTGCAACCCAGTAGGCCTGATTCAGCAGAGTCACGAAAAACATAAACCATCCTTTATCTATGTCCTCCGGTATATTCGCTGAACAATTAACCGAGAATGTCTCGTCACACAGGCCAAAAATCAGATAGAATTTTTTCCAGCCCATATCTTTAAACCTGTCAAGCATGGAAATACCGTAAAACAGGTGCCTTGCCTGAAGCATGAGGGCCACTACAAGGGTCTGCATAGGCGCAAACCTGCCAAGGAGCATGGATACAGCCACGAACTCCAGGGACCCCCATAGATAACTAGGCTCATAACCATGGGATAGACAAAAGAAAATCCCGACACGTTCATATAGATGCCATATGTCATACCTAGAAATAAAAAACCGGCCAATATGGGTATGGTATGGGGAAAGGCGGCCTTAAAAGCCCTTCTCTTTCTGTTCTGCTGATTCATTATGTACTGCCCTCCGAATCTGTTCTTCCCTCTGGTTCATAGGGGAAGTTATGTGATTACATACCATCATATCATTTTTAAAATGCCTGTGCAACACAAAAACAAAGCCATTCTGCCGGGAATTATGGTATAATGTCGACAGACATTATACCCGCGACGGTTCGGTGTCCCGTCATGGGGGACAAAGCACCGACCGAACCGTGTGCATCCCCCGGAGGGAACATGTGCAAGGCACATGGTATAATGTCGACAGACATTATACCCGCGACGGTTCAGTGTCCCGCCATGGGGGACAAAGCACCGGGGCAAGCTGCCAACAAGGAGGAATTTATGAAACGAAAAGAAGAACCCATTCTTGAAATCCTGATCGAAACAGATCCAGGAGGAAGCATTGAGCTTGAAAGTGAGATTGGCCATGTAAAGATGATTCCCTTCAAAGGAACCGTAAACTGCCCTCTATTCACTGGAATTGTGGAGCCCTGCGGGGTAGATACTCAGATTACCAACCAGAATGAAGTGCGCCATATGTCAGCCAGGTACATGCTTACAGGCAGAGATCCGGATGGGGCGGACTGCCATATCTATGTGGAGAATAACGGCTGGTTTACGGATGGCGCCAGGCCGAAACCCTTTAAGACGGTCCCCACATTTATTACAGATTCCAAAGCATTGGCTCCCATTCTCCATCGCAATCAATTTGTAGGAGAGGGGCTCCGGGATGAACGAGGACTGTGGATTCGGTTTTATGAGCTGGATGAGGGATAAGGCTTGAGACGGAGGACTTTCATAGGAGGGTGCATTGCCCCATCATCGGAATGACAAGAATCAGCATATTTATTAAAAAAAGCCCTGAAAGACTCAGGGCTTTTTTAGATGCCGCAGGCCGGAATCGAACCGGCACGGGAGATTAGTCCCGCAGGATTTTAAGTCCTGTGCGTCTGCCTGTTCCGCCACTGCGGCATATCCTTCACAGGAAACTGGATGGAGATGGATTCGAACCATCGAAGCGTGTCGCAACAGATTTACAGTCTGCCCCCTTTGGCCACTCGGGAACCCATCCATATGGCTTTGACAAGCGATAATTATAATACCACAGCCAAGCCAAAAAATCAAGTTTTTTATACACAAGTTATCGGAGCGAAGCTTCGCCTGAATACAATTCAGACAATACACTAGTGTACTGACCCATTTACTTTCAGCCCAATGACGCAGAATGAATTTTCAGTCTGCAAGGCGGCGGAGGGAGGCGATGCGGTGGCATCGTTGACCGACAACAACGCAGCAGATGGAACTTCAGGCAAGTCATTTGGCGACATGTAAATGAGTCAGTACACTAGGTTGCCGTAGGCATCTGAACCGTTACATCGGTCTTTCTGAAAGGGTGGACAGAAAGAAGGATGCCGCTGTAGGCCTCCATAGTCATCGCCACCATTCCATCTTCTGCCTTATACACCACAGGGCCCACATTGTATCCTTCTGTGGTGGTTTTCATCACACGGACAATCCGATCCTCGTCTTCAATGCCGATCTCCCATACAGGGATCTCCACATTCCGCTGGGTATCGCTGTTATTGATGACCACTACACATTTGTTATCCCTTAAAAACCGCCCGTAGCCAATGAGATGGTCATCTGCCAGCAGCTGCTTGACAGACCCCCTTCGCAGGGCCGGACTCCACTTATGCAGGCTTATCATATACTTGTGGAACTCAATAAGCTCCATGTCTTCTTTGCCCCATGGGTAAGTTCTCCGATTATCGGGGTCCGTCCAGCCGCACAATCCCGCCTCGTCGCCATAGTATACTGTGGGCGCACCCGGCCATGTCATCTGCATCAGAACTCCCTCCCGGAAAATCCCCATATGGATTCCTTCCTCCGCCGCCTCGGGGCCTGCCGTGCCGATGCGTCCTATGGTTCTGTTGGTCCTGGTCATAAACCGGCTGTGATCGTGGTTGGACAGTTGATTCATGGCGATCTGCACCGATTGGGTCTGCATCTTGCTCATATAATAAAACATGGAATGGAAAAACGCCTCTCCGTTGCCGAACATATGCTCATTATACTCGTCACTGTGCTTTTCCATGCCTGTAAGAAACCATGTGACCGGCTCCATGAAAGCGTCATAGTTCATGACAGTGTCCCACTGGTCTCCTCCCAGCCAGCTGCTGGGATCTCCGTAATGCTCTGCCAGAATTATGGCTTCCGGGTTCGCCTCTTTTACAGCTTTTCTGAAATCCCGCCAGAATTGATGGTTAAATTCCCCGGTATGGCCCAGGTCTGCTGCCACATCCAGACGCCAGCCGTCAACGCAGTAAGGAGGAGAAACCCATTTTCTGGCAATCTCAAGAATATATTCATAAAGCTTGGGCGATTCCTCATAGTTTAGCTTAGGCAGCGTATCATGCCCCCACCAGCCGTCGTACTTGTCGTTGTGAGGCCAGCTATTTTCGTCATTAAATTTAAAAAAGGTTCGGTAAGGGCTGTCTTCCGACACATAGGCGCCCTGTTCATAGCCGCCGCTTCTTTCATAGATTCGCTCTCTGTCCAGCCATTTATTAAAAGAACCGCAGTGGTTGAACACACCATCGATGATTACCCTCATCCCTCTGCGGTGAACTTCCCGAACAAAACAGGCAAAAAAGGCATCACTAGCCTCCAAATTTTCCTTGTCCGCCGAACGGATACGGTATCTGGCAGCATGATCATTGTTCACAGCATTTTCATCTACCTGCTCTCCCCCATCCTTAACAATCTGTCCATAGTGAGGGTCGATATGGTCGTAATCCTGGGTATCGTATTTGTGATTGGAAGGGGACACGAACAGCGGGTTAAAATAGATTACCTCGACTCCCAGTCTCTGCAGATAATCCAGTTTATCCCACACTCCCTGAAGATCACCTCCGTAGAAGCACCCTACGTCCATGGTAGAGGGATTCCTGTTCCAGTTCTTTACCTGATATACAGGCCTTCCTATATAGATGTATTCACAATCGTTTACATCATTGTCCGGGTCTCCATTGCAAAAACGATCTACAAATATCTGGTACATCACTGCGCCCTTGGCCCAATCGGGCGTATGAAATCCCGGCGTGATCTGATAATCAAAATCTTCCTGGGCCTCTATACAGACGCCTAAGCGGTTATAGTAACAGCTTTCTTCTCCCTTAACCACACGGAAATGGTATCTGACCGGTATTGCCGGCGCTGTAAGCTTGTATTCATAATAATCAAAAAGCTGGCTGGATTCTGCCTTAATAAGAGGCTTTTCTTCTCCTCCAGCCTCCTGGTAATACACATAGTCTATATTATCTCTGGCGGTCCTGAACCGAAGGGTTACCAGCTCCCCTTCGTTCGGCTCTGCCGGAATTCGGAATTCTTCATTTCCATCGCTAAACAGTGCCTGTTTGATGATCTCATTACGGTTTACGGATTTCATACCCTGTTTTCCTTCCTGGTAATAATGCAGACAGCCAGGCAGCTACCCCCTTTAAACTGCCACAGTGCAATTTTTCCCATTCATATATTCTATATGATTCTGTTAAATTATACAACCATAAATTCTGACAAATTATTTTAACAAATTTTACAAAGTAAAAGAGCCAGCGGGGTAGCTGGCTCTCTTAGGAGAAGGTATTTCGTTTCTTATGGGGTGTAGCAAAAACTATATAATGTATTGGGGGGGTTTACGTTAATTATAATATCACAGGTATCCCAATAAGCCAAGATTAAGTGTGCACAAACTTAACAAAAATGTCGCATTATTTTTGTATATATTGTACAATCATCAGAACATCTGTTCAAATTCCTTCTGACCCACCTTCTCTTTTTCCAAAAGGGCTCCCACACATCGGTGAAGAACATACTCATGTTCCTGTATCATGGTCTTTGCCTTTTCGTAGCATTCGTCGATGATCCGCTTCACTTCCGTGTCAATGACTGCCGCCACATCTTCGCCGTAGCTCTTGGCGTGGCCAATCTCTCTTCCGATGAAGACCTCATCGCCTCCGGTCTCATAATTGATCATTCCCACTTTCTCGGACATGCCGTATTTGATAACCATGGATCTGGCAGTCGCCGTGGCCTGCTTAATATCCTGGGACGCACCTGTGGTAATGTCGTCAAAGATCAGTTCCTCGGCAATCCGACCTCCCAGAGCCACCATAATATCCTGAAGCATCTTGCCCTTGGTGTTAAACATCTCATCCTTCTCAGGAAGAGGCATGGTATAGCCTGCAGCGCCGGTTCCCGTAGGGATAATGGAGATCGTATGGACTGGGCCCACATCAGGCAGCAGATGGAACAGTATGGCGTGGCCTGCCTCATGGTAGGCCGTAATCTTCTTCTCCTTCTCGGAAATTACCCGGCTGCGCTTCTCCGTGCCGATTCCCACCCGGATAAAGGAGCGGTCAATATCGGACTGGCGCACATAGCCCCGGCCTTCCTTTGCAGCCAATATGGCAGATTCGTTAAGCAGGCTTTCCAGATCGGCTCCCGTAAATCCTGCCGTGGTCCTGGCCACCCGTTCTAAGTCCACATCATCGCCTAAAGGCTTATCCTGGGCATGAACCTTTAAGATCTCTTCCCTGCCCTTCACATCAGGCCTTCCCACCATGATCTTCCGGTCAAAACGTCCGGGACGAAGAATCGCCGGATCCAGAATATCCACCCGGTTAGTTGCCGCCAGGACAATAATGCCTTCATTGACCCCGAAACCGTCCATCTCCACCAGAAGCTGATTCAAGGTCTGCTCCCTCTCGTCATGACCGCCTCCAAGGCCTGTTCCTCTCTGCCTTGCAACCGCATCAATCTCGTCGATAAAAACAATACAGGGAGCATTCTTCTTGGCCTCCTCAAAGAGGTCCCTGACTCGGGAGGCGCCCACGCCTACAAACATCTCCACAAAATCAGAGCCGGAAATGCTGAAAAAAGGAACTCCTGATTCTCCGGCCACAGCCTTTGCAAGAAGAGTCTTTCCTGTTCCCGGCGGCCCCACAAGGAGAATGCCCTTGGGAATCCTGGCTCCTACACCAGTGTATTTCTGAGGATTCTTAAGGAAATCCACCAGCTCCTCCAGATCTTCTTTCTCTTCCCTGAGGCCTGCCACCTTCTGAAAATTGTATTTGCTGGCATCTCTGCTTAACCGGGCACGGCTCTTTCCAAAATTCATCATCTTGGCATTGGCCCCTCCGCCTGCGGCTCTGGCATTCATCATCATGAACACCACCACCAGCACTACCCCAGATAAAAGGACAGGTACCACCATAGTCAGAAGATAACTCTCCTGGGGCACGGATCCCATGGTACAGGGAACCCCCTGCTTCATGAGGAAGGCCTGCTCTTCCTTAACATCTGCCACATAGACCCCTATCTGGCTGCCATCCTTCATCAGCAGTATCAGCTCGCCGGTAGGAGTCTCCCGGTTTGGACGGATTATTACCGATTGGATATCCCCCTTTTCTGCCGCCTGCATATACTCCTGCTGGGTCAATCCTTCATCCCCTACGTTTCCCGTAATACGGAATACCAGGACCATGACGATCATCATGGCAATCAGAAGTCCCAGTCCACTTATAGATTGTCGTTGTCTCAACTAACTGCCTCCTTACTGTTCTACTACTCCAATATATGGAAGATTTCTGTATTTCTGATCATAATCCAGGCCATATCCCACTACAAATTCATCGGGAATCACAAAACAGGTGTAGTCCACCTTTACCTGTTTTTTCACCCGGCGCTCCGGCTTGTCAAGAAGGGTGCACAGGCGGATATCCTTAGGCCCCCTCTGCTTTAAAATCTCCATAAGATAAGCCAGAGTTCTTCCTGAATCAATAATATCCTCCACAATTACCACACGTTTACCTGCCAAAGGTTCATCCAGATCCTTGATAATCTTTACCACTCCGCTGGATTTGGTGTCCGACCCATAACTGGATACAGACATAAAATCCAGGGACACGGGAACCGTAAGCCTCTTTGCCAGTTCACAGGTAAAAAACACGCCTCCCTTTAAAATGCAGATCAGATGCACCTCTTCTCCTTCATAATCCCGGCTGATCTGGGCAGCAACCTCACTGATCTTCTTATTCACATCTTCTTCGGAAATCAAAACCCGAATCTTATCCTTCATGTTCCCTTCCTCCATCCATGCTCACTTGTAAGATTTGCTTTGTTGTATCTGTTATTTTGTAGAATTCGCTGATCCGGTATCCTACAATCCAAAGCACATGCTGCCCTTCTGCAAGAAGCAGAATTTTATTCCGCTCTTCTTTAGGAATTTTCTCATCAATCATAAATGCCTTTACTGTCTTCCTGCCGCCTTGTATCATAAAATAATCGCCGGTTCTTCTGGTCCTCACAGATAACGTACCTTTTATTTTATCATAGTCAAACCATTTCGTATACTTATTTTCGGGAATTTTCTGGTATTTTTCTCTCAAAACAGAGGCCGGAACCTTCTCAAAGGAAAGAGAAGATTCCAAAACGGCTCTGTCCTCTTCTAAGTGCTGAGCCCTGCCGTCTGACTTTTCCAGACAAATCATGTCATATTCCCTCCAGGCTTTTAATCCTCTGGGAAGATGACAGCACTTCCCCGTGCCCTTGTCAGCCAGTTTAAGGATCTGAGAGATATGGCATGATCCCATATCCTTCTGGGAACGCTCCAGTTCCCCTATCATCTCTCTCACCACATATCCCTTAAGGATCTCCGGAACCTGGCTGAGAACATTGGCCGGGATTCTGCATTTGTCCGGGTTCTTCTGGAGCTGCCCTTCCTTTCTCCAGATCTCCCTTGCTTCCCGGCAAAAATATTCTTCCGCCTGACGCAGCCGCTCCCCTGCTGCCACAATATGCTCCACTGCCTTAAAGTTTACATCTTGACAAACCATTGGAATCACGTTCTTGCGCAGTTTATTTCTGGTATAGTCCAATGATTCGTTGGTTGAGTCCTGACAGTAGGACAGCTTCTCCTGTCTCAGATAATCAAGGATCTCCTGACGGCCCACACAGAGGAGAGGTCTTATAATATTGTCCCTGACGGGAGCCATGCCTCCCAGGCCCCTTAGGCCGCTTCCCCGAAACAAGTTGTGGAGGATAGTCTCCGCCTGATCCTCCTGATGATGAGCCACGGCAATCCGTGCCCGTTCATAAGCCCCCGCCTCCTGGAAAAAGGCCTGATAGCGAAGTTCTCTCCCTGCCTCCTCCACGCTGAGTCCCTGTTCCTTTCCATATGCAGCTGCGTCCCTAAACACCACAAGACAGGGAACTTCCCACGCTGCTGAAAGTTCCCTGACATATTGTGCATCCCGGTCTGCTTCCCGGCCTCGCAGTCCGTGATGGACATGAACCGCCTCGATAGTAAATCCTATCCTTTCCCGGAGTACCACCAGCAGGCGGAGCAGGCAGACGGAATCTGCGCCGCCTGACACTGCCGCGATTACCCGGTCTCCCTCCCTGATCATATGATGTTCCCTGATATAGGTCTCTACCTTCTTTTGCATGTCTTTCCCACCTGTTTTTATCCTTTGGCCCCGGCAGCCTTCTTCCAGATTCCTGCTGTCAGGACCGTCATATCGTCCCGGTTCTCCTGAGAAAAGGACATGGCAAATTCAAGAATCTCTTCTGCCATCTCCTGAGGATTTCTTCCCATGGTCTCTTCCAGATATTCCTTTAGCACCTGCTCTTTGTCGTCTCCCGGCAATGCCTCCAGCACTCCGTCGCTGACCATAACCACCCAGTTGTCATCCCACAGCTTCTGTGACAAAAGGACCGGCTCCACCTGACCCAAGACTCCTGCCGGAGCCTGGGCTGCCTCCAGAAGCTCCACTCCTGCCTCGCTTACAATATATGTGGCCACTGCT
>Ga0137297_10391_pt1 | contig 33386 bp, 25 predicted proteins | sample RamsorincwithD2O_FD_97191 | JGI IMG/M metagenome (GOLD analysis project Ga0137297, IMG submission 97191) | Mouse cecal microbial communities from Vienna, Austria - Mucin amended with D2O | ecosystem: Host-associated > Mammals > Digestive system > Large intestine > Cecum | place: Austria: Vienna...
GCAGGAGGGATTTGACTTGCTGTTTCAAAAAGGAAGCGGCGCGGTGAAAGTGATGTTTGCATTTTAAGAGGAGGTACTATTTATGAATTTGTTTGATTTAAGTGAAAAATGCGCCATTGTAACAGGCGGAAACCGCGGACTGGGACGCGGCATGGCGGAAGGACTCTGCGAAGCGGGCGCAAAGGTGGTTATCATGGCGTCAAGCGACAGCGTTGCGGACAGCGCGCGGGAACTTTCGTCCAAAGGATACAATGTATGCGGCGTACAGTGCGATTTGGCAAGCAACGAAAGCATTCACCGTTCTTTTGAGAAAGCAGTTTCTCTATTGGGCAGCAATGTGGATATTCTGGTCAACAACGCCGGAATTCAGCGGCGGAACCGCTGCGAGGACTTTACACTGGCAGACTGGGATGACGTTTTAAACGTCAACCTGCGGGCTGTTTTTACCATGTGTCAGCTTGCCGGCAGACATATGCTGGAAAGAAGCGGCGGAAAAATCATCAATGTTGCATCCATGCTCAGTTATTTCGGCGGCGTTACCGTACCTGCCTATGCCGCGTCAAAAGGCGGCGTTGCGCAGCTGACCCGTGCGCTTTCCAATGAATGGGCACAGCGCGGTATCAACGTCAACGCAATCGCGCCTGGTTATATGGCTACCGAAATGAACACAAAACTGATGGAAGATGAAAAACGCAACACCGAAATTCTTGCCCGCATTCCTGCCGGACGCTGGGGAACGCCTCAGGACGTGAAAGGCATCACCGTTTTTCTCGCCTCTGCTGCGTCCGACTATCTAAACGGCGCTGTGATTCCCGTTGACGGCGGGTATCTGGGACGTTAAACTATATCTGTTTCTTAAAAAAATACTGCTTTTCGGAAAGGCGGAATAACCCATGAAAATTTCTGTTAACGGCTCGGCATTAAACGGCGCAAACGGTCTGTGGACATATGAAAAACCCTTTGCCGAAGGCGATTGTATCGAAATATGTTCGGATACAAACTATGTTCATCTTAAAATCGACCAACATCTGCCCGCTTCCATTGTTTATCTGCCCCAAAAAAGAATGTATTTCAAGGTGCCAACGGGCGACCGGCTTACCGCATACCCGCCCGGCACTTTTACAGAATCGCCGCATGTTATCGAGTGCGCCGCGGCGACAGAGCAAGAAGCAGGCGCATATCGCAACTTGGCGCTGAACGCGGCAGACCGGCGCGGTCAGAGCGACTGTTTCCCTCACGCCGACGCCAATTTTGTCACAAAAGATTTGCCCTATTTTGAAAGCCGGAATGCCATAGACGGTTTTTGCCAGACCAAAGGGCACGGCACTTTCCCCTATCAATCGTGGGGCGGCGGCGACCGCGACGATTTGGAATATCATCTTGATTTCGGCCGTCCTGTTTTGATAGATAAAATGGTTCTCTATCTCCGGTCGGACGACACCATAAATGCGCAGGGAGAACTGCACGATACCTATTGGAATCACATTACGGTGAAGTTCTCGGATAATAGCGAACTTACGCTTTCCCCTGTCAAAACAGACGCGCCGCAAGTTTTTATGTTGGAGGAAAAAATTGTCACGCGTCTCACGCTTTGCAATCTCGTTCGGGACAGAAGTTTCCCAAACAGAGGCTTTGCCGCCTTGACACAAATTGAAGTATATGGCAAAGATAAAATATAGCGGGCAGTCTCTGCTGTCACTGCCATATTGCATTTTCTCAAAAGGTGTTGTATAATGGAATTATGAAAGAGATCATTGATTTTAAATACCGCGACAGCGGACCAGACGATTTGAATCACAAAAAGCATTCTCACAGCAATTGCTATGAGATGCTTTTTGTGCGCTCCGGCAGCGGCGTTATCATGGTGAAAGATAAACTTTTTCCCATTAAGCCCGACGGATTATATTTTATCAATGGCATGGACATTCACTGTTCCTCGCCTGAAAAATCGGAGGAATATATCAGAAGCAAACTTGTTATCGAAAGCGCCTACATCAATCATATCGCTCGGCTTACAGGAATGTTTGAAGTGATTGAAGATTTATTTATCGAAAGTGGTGGTCTCTATGTGAAACCATGCGACGCGGAGGCTGTCGATGCGGAGCTGTTAAAAATTGACGCCGCGCTCTCCGGTGAGACGCTTTATACAGGCGCGCAGGTAACAGCGGCTCTGCTTCACATTTTCACGCTTGCCCATTCTGATAAAAGTGCGCACAGCCCCGCCATGTCTAACAAGGTTTCCTCTATTTTGGAGTACATCAATAACAGAATCGAACAAAAAATCACCCTTGATGAAATCAGCGCACATGTGCACATGAGTAAATATTACATGTGTCACCTCTTCAAAGAAACTATTGGCATGACCGTAAGCGAATATACCTTGTCGCGGCGCATCTCCATTGCCAAAAAGAAACTGATGTTCACTACCCTGCCGATATCCGAAATCGCTTTGTCGTCAGGCTTTTCCAGTTTTGCCTACTTTAGCAAAATTTTTCGCGAGCGCGAAGGCGTTACGCCAAAGGAATATCGGAAGAATGGATAAAACTTGAGGGATTTACTCCAATTATTTTTTTAAACAGGCGGCTGAAATAATAAATATCATCAAACCCTACGCTTTGCGCCGTCTGCGTGACGTTGCAGCCGCCGCTTTGCAAAAGGTCGCGCGCCATATTCATTTTTATCTTGTTATGATACTGTATTGCAGACATGCCCGTGCTTTCCTTAAACAGCATATGGAAATGGGATTTACTCACGCCCGCCATTTTGGCAAGCTGCTCTATCGTGAGATTTTTGTCGTAATTTTCTATCATGTAATTCTTAATATCTTCTATCATTCCGGTGCGCGAACGGTTCTGTTCCCGCTCCAGCATACAAATCAATTCCATCATAAGACTGCGGCACATTGTTTTATATCCCTTGTTTTTCGCCGTCCATTCATAATATAATCTTTGCAGCAACTTTTCGTAACGATAAAAAGCCGCCGCCTTTGTCCTGAGCGGGAGTCTGCCGTCACAATCCAAGTCAAACGCAATGGAATAGTATGACCATGGCTCATGCTCTGCCGTCGTCGCGGAATGCACCTGCCCTTTTTGAAAAAACAAAATGTCTCCGCGTTCTATTTCAAATTTTTTGCCGTCAATATGATAAAACGCTTTCCCATCTATCGCAAATGCTAATATATAAAAATCTTTGTTTGCCAAATGTTCTATTTTCCAGTCCTTATTTTGATTTCTCGCCACTACAAAATCTATATTTGTTACCGTAAAATCGTCCATTTCCATTTTCTTCACCTCTTGATATATTGTATCACATTTGTGTCTGCAAGTCTATCCCAAAATCAGAGTTTTGTGCAAAAAAATCATGGTTTTGTGAATGGAACTCTCCTATTGCATTGTATATAATAAAATGCAGAAGGAGGGACGGAACATGAATTTAGAAAACTTAATCCGTTCAAGAGAGGTCGGCGAATTGGAGAAATTTCCGGTTTCTGACGCGGAGATGTGCTGGCGGTACGAAAACGTTACAACCGCTATGGTGAACGATGTTCTGCGCGAAATGGAATATCTCTATCAAACACTGCCCAACACAATATTACCGCTGCGTGATGAAATGAAAGTAGCGGGCGTCGCGTTTACTATCAAAGGCTCCAAAAACCTCGATTTAAAAGACGAAATGGAACAACGTGCAAAAATGTTGGAAGCCATTCCTGCCGACAGTGTGTGCGTTTGGGATACCGGCGGCGATGATGAATCCGCCCAGTGGGGTGAAATCATGACCATGGCGTCCAAAAAGCAAGGCTGCCGCGGTGCGGTGGTAGACGGCGGCGTGCGGGACACCGACAAGGTTTTGGAACAAAATTTTCCTGTTTTTTGCAAGTACCGCTGCTCTAACGGTATGTTGGGACGGTTCCGCATGATTGGATATCAAATGCCTATCATGATCGGAAACGTACATATCTATCCCGGCGATATTATTTTCGGCGATATTGACGGCTGCATTGTGGTACCCAGAAAATTGGCGTATGAAGTGTTGGAGCGGGCAGAGCAAATCCGCGACAATGAAATTGGGATTAAAAAAATGGTAACGGACGGCATCACCCCCACCGAGGTCGTAAAAAACGGTGGATATTTTTAAATCTAACGATTATTTTGGAGTTAGATTTGGTGCTTTTTGCACAGAAAGGAATGATTAACGCTTTATCCGCCCACGATAAGGACGTTAGAATTTTTCATTACTATTTGTGGGCGGAAAGGCTATGGTGATTATTATGATGAATTTAAAAGGAAAAAATGCGCTTGTAACAGGCGCAAGCGGCGGTATGGGACTGCTGCTGTGCGACATGATGGCAAACGCAGGTATGAACCTTGCATTGTGCTCGGTCGACAAAAGCGGTCTGGAGGCACAAGAGAAAGCTTTGACCGATAAATACGGCGTCAAAGTGGTAAGCGAAGTTGTTGACTCGACAAATGAAAATGAAGTGGCAAGCTTTGTGGAAAAAGCGGCGAATACACTCGGCAAACTGGATTTTTTGGTAAATCTCGCCGGATTATCCATTCCGAATAAGTACAACGAAACTGATGTGAGCGTATATGAAAAGGTCATGGACGTTAATATCAAAGGCTCGTTTCTCACCAGCAAGCACTTTGCAGAGGCAGCAGCTGATTCTGCGCTGATTATTAATATTGGCAGTATGGCGGCGCGCAAAACAAATGCCAACGCACCCATATACTGCATGGCAAAAGCAGCGGTCAACAAACTTTCCGAAGGGCTTTTGCTGCAATACGGTCAAAAAAACATACGTGTTACCACTATCAATCCGGGCGGAGCGGATACGCCGTTTTGGGGCACCAGAACCGTGGACAAAACCAAACTCATGCAGGCAGACGATGTTGTAAGCGTTATTTGGTTTGTTTTAAATCTGAATGACACCATTCAAATGCATTCCATTGATTTTGAAAGTTTTGCAAGATTCAACTAAGGGGGTCTGCGCGAAATGAAAACACTTGACATGTGCTTCCGGCTTTTTGAGCGCTATGAAAGCATAGAAAAAGTAGAAAACTATTACGGACTTTTAGCTCTTTATGCGCTTGCCCAGTCCTCCCGCGCGGCAAAAGATGACAAACAACTGCAAAAATGCATGGATATGCTTTCACTGTATCCCGACCGCTTCGACCACCCCCATTATAACTTTTCCTGTTATGAAGTAGGCGGCAACGGCAAGGCTTGGCTTGTCTATCAGGGACTTTGGGACGAGGAGCGTAAAAACATTAAAAAATATGCGGAAATGACGCTCTGCGCGCCGACAGATGCGCAGGGAATCCTTTGTCACCCGCAGTTTCTGCCCGACAGCAATAAAATCTGGATTGACGTTGTATACGCTGTCGTACCGTTTATGCTTTACGCCGGACTTGCACTCGGGGAAGAAAAATATATTGACTTTGCAGCGGAACAGTGCTTCAAAATGTACGAGGTTCTTTTGGATCGCACCTGCGGTTTGCTGCACCAATCGCGCGGTTTTATGCAAAATCCTAAATTCGTTTCTCACGACCACTGGAGCCGCGGAAACGGCTGGGGATACTTAGGACTGACCGAGTTGGTCCTGCACTTGCCCAAAGATTCTAAGCACCGCCCGAAAGCGGAAACCTATTTTAAAGAGTTATCTGAAGCGTTCCTTCCTTTCCAAACGGAAAAAGGCGTGTGGCGGCAGGAAATCACCTGTGGTTACGCGTGGGAAGAATCCTCCGGCACAGGGCTGATTGCCTACGGGCTGGGCGTTGGTCTGCGTCTTGGTCTGCTGGAGAAAGAACGTTTCAAAGAACCGTTTGAAAAAGCAATTCGCGCCATCTGCGCATGGTTTATCCGAGATGATTTTTCCACCACCATGTGCTGCTGCGGCTGCCTATGTCCGGGCGACGGCGCGGATAAGGGCACTATAAAAGCATATCTGACCGTGGTTCGCCCTATCACGGACGAACACCACTCCTACGGCTGTCTCATGCTCGCGCTGCTGGAAGCGCACAGAAACGGCATTGTGGAGATTGAAAAAGACGGCAGATAGACCGCTATAGTCTCTTTCTCAAAGGTTGTAGGAGAGAGTAAAATACGCTATATGATAAATCCCCCAAGGGAATGCGCCTGCTTCGGTACATTCTCTTGGGGGATTCTTCTATGTGCTGCCAATCAATCGGCATTTTTTGCAGAAACTTTACCTAGCATTCTGCTGATAACAGCAAACGCCTGATCGCGCTGTGTGTTTTCTTTGGGCGCGAATCTATTGTCTCCCATACCGTTTACAATACCCATATGGTGCGCCTGATACACATATCCTTTTGCCCAGCCGCTGATATCGCTGTCGTCGGCAAAGGTAAAACTGTTCTCTGAAACCGTATCTTCTCCCAGCGCCATGACAATTATTTTGCACATCTCTTCGCGCGTGATACTGTCGTTCGGACGGAACATGCCGCCCTCCCCTTCCACAATTCCGTTTTCCATTGCAGTGTAAACATATGGCGCGTACCATGCATCACTTTCAACATCTGAAAAACCGGTCAAGTTTTCGCTCGTTTCCATTTGCAGCGCGCGCACGATAATTGCCGCAAACTCCGCTCTGCTGATATTATCTTGCAGTCTGAGTCCGTTATCGCCTGTGATAATTCCATTTGTGATTAATTCATAGATTTCTTTTTCCGCCCAATGCCCTTTCAGTTCCTCCGGCACTGTATTTGGCGGATTCGTCGGTTCTACAGGCGGATTCGTCGGAACAGCCGCCGAAGAACTGCCATTCCCCCTGCTTTGGCTGGCGTGCGCTTCCCCTTTGGTACTGCCGCCGCCCGCGCCTCCTCCCGATGGGTTATTATTGTCCGGCTGTCCGCTGCCGGTTCCTTCAAATATCGGTTGTTCCCCAAAATAGAGATAACCGCCGTCAGCCAGCTTACCGCCAAGCACTTCGCCATTGAGGATACCACCGCGAATTTTACGATAGTTATAAAACGTCATGTTTTTCGCGTTGTCAGCATTCACGCATGTCGAAAGGATTTCCAGCGTCTGTCCGTTGGGGCGGAAGGAGATGGACGGAACCTGTTCTTTGCTTTTAAACAACACTCTATCTGCGAGGGTGGTATCCTCAAGATAAGTGCCGTTCATCAAAAATACCGACTGCACATTTCCTTGCTTATCTTCTGTTACATACATGGCTGACGCGTCTGTTTTGTATCTGCCCACCGTGACGTCACCTTTTTGGCTAAGGTCATTCAAATGGTAATAGGTAGAAGTTGTGTAGTTCCCTGTCTTTTTATCGGTTAAGCGGTAAGTGAAACTGTTTGCCGCGCCGGCAGGCAGACCGGTATCCAGCTTTGTGGTTTGCGTGCTGAAATCTTCTCCTATATTCTCCGGCACAACCACAACGTCATATGTTACGTCTCCCACCGTCTCCTTGTGGTATACCGCTTGATTCATTGACTGGAACGAACCTGCGCCGCCTGAAAATGTTGCGCTTTCCAAAGACGCTTCCACAAAATCCTCCGGCGCAACCGGCGTAATTTCCACGTTTACATCTTCAAAATGACTTCTGGCAACACTCGTTCCTTCGTCAATCGAAATGTTTGCAGCAGGCAGCATATGCCAGCGCTGCTGATAGGTTTGCGGCGCCGTTTTGTTTTTGGGTCTGATATAGTCGCTGATGATAAACAGCTTTTGCTTTTTATCATAGAGCACAGACCGCTCCTGCGTATCTGCATCCGGACACAGCGGCGTAGAATAGGAAACAAAATCATATAAATCCGTCAGTTCCTGTCCAAGATATTTGCCGTCTATCGTGGACGAAGAAAGCGTCTTATTATTCATGGTCACCATGCTGTGGTTTTGCGATGACATCATTTGATTCCGAATGTCTCCGCTAAGCACGGCGCCGTAGCCGTTGTCGGTGATGAGAAATTTACCGTAGGCATACATTGCAACCGAAAGCTGATCCCAGTGCTTATGGCTGCCCTCCGCTTTCGTTCCGATTTGAAGCGCAATTGCTTTGTCCGTCCAGTCGGAGCGCATGACCGTTCTGAGACCGTCCGGCATGATAATAGAGGTGAAGTCCGGAACGTTCTTTGAAGTTCCTTGCGTGGCGAAATATTCCAATTCCGGCATATCCCGCAGTTCGGTATTATTATACCATTTTTTCGCCTGTGTGTTCACGCTGGTGTCTGTGTATTCGGTATCATCACCCCAGTTGAAGGACTTAAATCCGGGCGCCATGGTGTAACAAAACGCCCTCACCATTTTACGTATTTGTTGAATGTCTTCCTCCTCATACGGCATTTCGGTATCCGTTTGCCCCGCAATGGCAACCGGATTATAGAGCGTGGTAAGCAGCGTATCTGTATATCCGTTTGTTAGTTCCACGCTGGAACCGTCCTCCAGCGCAAGGATTCCATTCAGGCGCTGGTTATCCTTTTTGGTCAAAGCAAGCCATTCATCAAACACTGCAAATTCTTTATACCGTGCAATGACTGCATATACGCCCAGCGTGGCAAACGTTCCCCAGTTGTTCGTTGCTTCTCCGTAGTATTCAAGCGCCTCCCATTCCGCCATCAGCCACAAATGTTTCAGCAAGGCGGTAAATATCTCGGGCGACATATATTTGCTGGAAATCACCTGATAAACATTTTGGGAAACAAATCTCAAATGGTTGGACATATCCAGCGCATTCATCACATTCGTATCCACGCCGATGGAATTAATAAGCGCCATTTGCTGCCGCAAAAATGTGTACGCATAGTCCTCTTTTTTGGTGTAATCATACACGTTTGCGGGAATACCTAAAATATTGCCGCGGTGCAAAAAACAAATTTTCCCCTTAATTTTTGTATTACTGCTGCCTTTATAGTCCCATGCATCGTCTTCATGGCAAGAAAATGTATAGTGTTCGGAAAAGCTATTCCAGCAGACGCTGTTTTCCTCCCAATCCGAATCATTATATTGGTATACCATCAATTCTTTCGTACCTGTTCCGCTTGCATTGCGCCCGCGCAGTATCAGCACCGCGCTGTTGATGACGTCCGTACTGTTCAGCCCCGAAATATCAAATGTCACATAGGGTCTGTTTGTCCCCTCGTCTTGCTGAAACGCCATATTTTCATCTAACGTCATTTCGCTTTCACTTGCCAGCATTCTGCTTTCTCCGCCATAGTTCCTGCCCGCATTTGCTCCCGCCGATATATAGGTGTCGCGCTCCGCTTCCAGTTCCATGGAGGTGGTATTGTTGACCCTCAGTTTCAAAACAGGTGCACAACCGCCTTCTTTTGTCATAAATTCCGCCGCTGTTATCCTGTCGATGGAATTTATCATAAAGGTTCTGAACTTCTCTTGTCCTGCCGCTGCGGTTATGCTGTCTTTCACGTCGATTTGAATATCTTTCCATTCATTTTCAACTTCAAACATATCAATGACCGAACCGTTATACTGCACAAAATAGAAGTTCTTGCCAAGCAGTTCCGCCGTAACAATAAGCTGATTGCTGGTGGACGTTGTCGCGGGATACCTATCATATCTGATACCGCGATAGTATTCCAGCAGCTCATATTCTGCGTCTTCATACCGTCCGGCTTTTGCCGCGCTTTCCACCTTTGCAAGTTCCGGATAGCGCGCATAATTGAAATACGGCGGTCTTACCCATGTATTGGTGATATCGCTCCACACACCGAAAAAATTTTCGTCACTGATGTAATTCGGGTCGCCAAGCAGCGGATAGTCGAAGGTGGTCTCTCTTTTCGGCGTTTCGCTATCTACTCCGGAAACCACCATTTCACCAAAATCCTCACTGTTTTTGACTGCTTCTTCAAACGCTACGTCTGCCGCGTCGTTATTTTCGGTTAAAACCACATCATGGCTACCGTTTTCTGAAACGAAAACGCCTTCCTCGGCAGCAGCGCCAAAAGAAATCAGCATACACAAACAAAGGCATATTATCCTTTTCATCATTTCTCCTCCTACTATCATTGACATCAATCAACAACCGGACGGACATCCTAACCGTTGATTATGTCATACAATGCGGATATTACTACTGCCGCTTCTGCTCTGGTCAGCTTCTCCTGCGGACTGAATCTGTTGTCATGCCCTTGCAAAATGCCGAATGCTTTCAGCTTGTAAACCGCTTCCAACGCATATTCCGCTATTTCGCCGTGGTCGGCAAATTGCGTGCCGTCGCCGTTTGGCTGTAATTCCATACCGCTCAATACCCGCCATATCATGACGGACATATCCTGCCGCAAAATGTTCTGTCCCGCGCCAAACAGCGTGTCTGAAATGCCGCTCACAATACCTTCCCGTTTCGCCGCGCTAACATATCCAAAATACCAATCATCGGGCGAAACATCATCATATTCAGCGCCAGATACGCCTTCCAGCGGCGCTATATGTTCCACCTCCAACAGCATTTTCAAAAACTGCTCTCTGGTGACTGCGCTGTCCGGTTCAAAACTACCGTCGCCAACGCCATTCACAATGCCCGCCTCTTTCAGCATTTTGATAGCGTCATATGCCCAGTGCGACGGCGCAACGTCTGTGAACAAAACATTTTTTGTTTCTCCGCTTGCAGTCGGAACAATATTCGGCAGCACCGCCGGACTTGACGAACCTCCGCCGCCCGCACTTCCGCCGCTGACAACCTTGCCGCCCTGCGCGCCTTTTGTGCCTTTCACGTTCATCTCAAAAGATTTTGCAATCCGCTTGCCGTCTATCATCGCATATGCTGTCAGTGTTACCTTTGTATCATAAGTAGGTGCGGTATATGCACCAGAAGCGGACAGTACCGCTGAATCAGACGACTCCCAGCTAATGGCGGTGCCATATTTTCCGGTGGTCGGCAGTTCTATGTTTCCGGTTACTTGTTTTGTGGTATCCAGTTGAATAAAATTCAAATCTATCTTCGCCATGTTTTCTTTGTCCGTCTCAAGATACGCGCCGATTTCTGAAATAGATACACTGTTTCTTTCAATATTGTGAAAAGAAAGTTTCAAATATTTCGGATTGACAACGTCAAACGCGATAAGTCTGGAGAGCTGGTCCGTGATACTGCCTGATGCAAGCTCTGTCCATTTGCTGCCGTCGTTTGAATATGCAACCGTATATCCGCCGATTGCAGGCGCGTTCTCATCAATATGTATCGTGTTGACATACTCCTGATTGTTCATCGTTAAAATGATGGACGGCTGTGACGCAGATGATGCAGTCGCCGCAAAATAAGTCTCTCTGTTTCCATCAAACGCGTTTTGCAGCGGATGCCCTGAGGTCGCGAGCATTTCGGTTTCGCTCTTCTTGCCCATTGCAAGGTTATGTTTGGCAAGCGGCGCAACAATCACTTTTCTGATTTCACTGCGGGACGCATTGTTGTTACTTATTTGAAACGTTACATCTACAATATGGTGGTTCTCGTCAGCCGTTACAACGCCGTTTTCGGCAATGACGCTATCGCTGAAACTCCACTGCACGCTTGCGCCCAAAAATGAATCGTCCAGAAGCGTCAGGTCTTCCGTAATATATCCGTTCCCCAGCGCGTCAAGGTAGTTATATTTGTGCATATTCATCTCAAAAATGCCGTAATCGTCCAGATACATGTCTATCGTTTTGACTTCTATTCCGCCTGTACATACAACGGAAGCGATATCATCAAAATCTTCCGCTGCGGAAATGTTGTCAGCCACAAGCACGCCGTTTGCCCAGATTGCTATCTTCCCTCTGTCCGGCATGATATAGACGGACAGTTTCGCCACGGTACCGTCAGCCGCTTCCGCCACTTTCTTGCCGCCTATCAATATGTCATTGCCGTCGGCTTGTATCAACGCCACCGTTCTGCCTGCCGAATCTTTTACTGCCAGGTCACCACTTCCGTTTTTCGCCACGGTTACATCAAACAAAGTGTCGCAGACAACGGCAACACCGGTTTCACCGTCTAATGTGAAGGTATATGGACTGGTTACGGACGAATCCGACAGCACTTTTGTGTCCATGCCTCTGCCGTTTAAATGAATCTCAAACGCCTTTGTAGTGGTCGCCTCTCCCAGACGGATTTCCGCCGTAAGGGTTACGGGCGCGCCGTCTTCAATCATCGTCTGTCTGTTCAGCTTTCCGTCATTTCCGATTTTTTCAGGGGCAGACGAACGCCACTGCACGCTTGCGCCAAACTGTCCCGCCGCGGGCAACTCTATATCGTATCTGATGTCATCTATCGGCTGATTGGAAACGTCGCTCCATTTCAACAAGTTCGCAGCGGAATCCAACAGTTCCGCGTCATCTGAAACAGCGGGAATTTTCAGATAAAATTCCTTTGATACCATCATGTGCGCGCCGGAAATCATCTTTGCTGTCAGAACGACATTTTGTTCTGCATTCCCTTTATATACTCTTCCCGTCTCCACATCGACAAAATCGCTGTCAGATTCCCAAACCACATCCATTCCGTCCATCTGCTTCGGCAGACTCTTAATGCCGCCGGAAATATCCTCCGGATTGTCCGTGACGGCAGATATGCCTATGCCACCCGCGTCCGATATCAACGCATTCACAGCGTCGTTTGGCATGTTCAGTTTTCTGGTCAATTTCACATTTCCGATACTGAAACTGTCGCCGCTGTTTGCCTTCGGGTCAAACAACACCCGTACGGCATTAATAACGCCAAATCCGCTGTCCGTATACGAAACACCGTCAAAAGGCGTTTTCATGGTTCCGTCACTGTACGCCCACATTTTTTTATTTTCTGTGTCAAATCGCAGTTTCAATTTGTAGGACTCTGCCGCAGACTGTATGCTTTGCGATTTTGACCCAACACTAAGCGCCACATCGTCCTTTGCAAAATGCAAGCCGCCGATTCCGGTAAACACGCCCGTTGCAGGGTCAAGATAGCCAGGCTCCACAAGCGTTGGATAGGTTCCTGTCACATGACTTGTCGCGTCAAACTCCAAGTCATAGATACCGCTTTGGTTTGCGTTGTATAACGCTTCATGCGTCTTACGTCCCTCGGGCACTTCCACATTCAGCATTCTGATTGCACTGTAACCTGATGAATCTCCCTTATGCGTCAAGGTCAGCATATGATTCTCTACGCTGTGTTCGCCCTTGCCGCCAGAAAATTCCCAGTTCTTTTCCGCATGATCAACGTCATCTTCCAAAACAATCGTTGTTTCCGCGTTTTCCTGCGCTTTGATATTCAAATGATATTTTTTGGCAAATTTCATGGTTTCCCCTACGGCATTGACTGCTCGGAAACCGCCGGACAGACTCACAGGCACATCATCAACCCACCGCTGCACCTTACCGTCTGCCGATAGGGCGCCCGGAACGTCCGAACTCCATTCCACGCCCTCAAGTTCCGGCACACTGATATCAGCCGTTACATTCTCATGGTCTGCGGTGATACTGTCCGGAAAACTCCGATACTTTTCATATGCTTCAACCATGTCGACATTGTCAGAAGCATTCTCTTCCAGATTGGTGACTTTTACGCTATATATCTTGATATAGGAACCATTGCGAAACGCATTGCTCATTCCAATACAGAAGGAAGAAAACATCTGCTTTTTCCCTTTGCCGCTTTCTGTAAAATCATATGCTCCTGTCGGATTGTTCCCGCTATGTTTCATCAATACATCGTCAACATAGCATTTGAATTTTTTTGCCTGCGTATCAAATTCAAACTTTATTTTGAATTTCTGTCCGCACTGAATGACTTTCTGCCCGATGTTTACGCCGCTGGAAGACTTCGACCTGCCTTGAATCACATTGTCCTCTCCGCCCACTTGCGTAGTGCTCGAAACAAACCTATATTCTGCAAGATATGAGTCCCAGCCGCCGGCAGCGCCAACGCTGGGGTCGCTTCTATATCCGAGTCTGAAATCAACATATCCCGGACTAACACTGCCGTCCGCCGTCGTTTTATCAGATTTCAAATTCGTTTCCATCTCTATTTCAACCGCATATTTACCGTTCATTTGTGCCGCTTGCAGCTGCGTACCATTTTCTTTGTCCTCGTCCAGCATAAAGTTAAAGTCCGCCGCCAGCCATGCCCACATGGTGCCGCCGACAGTACTCGAATTCTGGCTTTGTATCACAATGCCCTCATCATCGGCGAATAAAGTCGCATAGACGTCGCTGGGTTTTCTCCAATCTGCCAATGGGTCTTTCATGTCGCTATACACAAAATCCGCCACAACCTGTTTGTTTTCGGGTGTCAGTGTGGGTGTAGGAGTTGGTGTAGGCGTAGGAGTTGGTGTAGGCGTAGGAGTTGGTGTAGGCGTAGGAGTTGGTGTAGGCGTAGGAGTTGGTGTAGGCGTAGGTGTTGGCGTTGGTGTAGGTGTTGGCGTTGGTGTCGGGGTAGGGGTTGGCGTTGGTGTGGGAGATTCCGTCGGCGATTCAGACGGCGTGGGCGTGGGCGTTTCTTCCTCTGCCGAAACCGTCATTGTATAGGCTTTTTTATACGTTAAATTTCCACTTGTTAATGTTGCCGTTAAAATAACTTCCGTATCCTCCGTCCCGCGGGTCACTGCGCCCGCTGTGGAAATCACAGCCGGATTGCTGCTTTCCCATGCCACTGCAACGCCGCCCGCTGCCATCGGAAGGGTAATGTTTTCCTGCACAGCAGAAATATTGTCCGCCAGTTTTGCCGGCATTGCTTCTAATGCCGCTGTCAGCGCCGTTTCATCTGCACTCGGCGTACCGCCCGGCAGTTTAAGCAACTCCAGCCGACTGATTTTTATATAGGAGGTTGTGTCCATCTGTGAAATAACAGAAATTCTAATACTATTCAAAAAGCCATTGGTACATGTATTTTGCAAAAAATCGGCGCTTCCATTATCTTTCAAATAAAACTTCTTTTCATTTGTATCAAATTCCATGCGGGCTGTACTCTTTTGCTTAAAAGGTATCGCTTCAAGGGTATAAACGGCTGCCGGTTGACCGGCATATAATATACTAGTGCTAGCATTTTTATCGTTGTTAAACCGTATCTGTCCATACTCCTCTGCATCCTGCCTCGGTCTAACTTCCCACCGCGCGCCATTGTTTACATTATGCTCTATATCCATTTCCAGCGCCAGTCTGCCGCTGAGCGTTTCTGTAGTGGTGACAGTTCCGTTCTCTTCGTCCTTCTCTAAGGTGGCGGTAATCGGCAAATCTATATTCGACATCTTTTTTTGGGTACTACCGTCCTTACTTTGTATGACAAGCGCTCCGTTTTCAACCTTCATCTCTTTTCCATAGGTCTCCAGATTACTTGTTGTCATGCTCTCCAAGATTTTGCTGCTGCTAAAATCTGCGGAGTATACCGAAGTTCCTTCCGCCGCCGATACCGGAAGCGCGGAAAAGGAAGCTTGCAGCATGATAGTTGCCGCCATGGCGGTGGTTAATATCTTTTTCATCATTTTTTTCATAACGTTCCCTCCTCTAGTCTCTGTTATCGACTACAACTGCTCTTGGAACATCGGTTTTGGACAGCACAAAGATTCTTCCGTCCGGTCTTACATCATCCATCGTTCCGGCTCTCACACTGCGCTGATTCTCTATCACAAACACCGGCATACTTCCGCGTGCAAGCACTTCATAGACGGTTTGAATGCTTTCATCTGCAGACCTTACATGCAGCAAATGAATCCACCGGTTCTTTTTGTTGGAAATGGTGTTATACTCTATATCCGCAACGATTCCGCAAAATTTTTCATTCTCTGTGTATTCACCCAAAATATAATCATAGTAGTTGTCAGCGCCTTGAATCACTTCATAACCGTTCAGATTGTCGAACGCATCCAATGAAAAGGCAATTAAATCTCCGCATTTAAGCCGCTGGAAACTCTTAGCGTCCTGAATCAAATTAGATACCGTATAATCCTTAAGCTCCTTTTCAAATATCATGCTTACCACAATGCGTTCTTCTCCGTCCTCCGCCGACACCGTTTTCACACTGTCAACCATTGCCACATCACTGGAGGAATTTGTGATACCGGCAGTGCCGGAACGCATTTCGGAATTCATCACCAAAATATCTACGATATGGGTGGAATCATTCAGTGCATATCCCACCACATTGTACTGAACGCCGTTTAACAATTCCACAAACTCTTTTAAGTCGTCATCACTTGCTGATGCGTTGGTTGGCAGACAGATAGACCGTGTACGGTCCTGCGTGATACCAAACGCCACATCTCCTGTTTTGCCAAAAGTAAGCTCGTTTGCATTATAATATTTAGAACTTGTCATATCAGCAGGCTGTAGCACGTCCAGCGCACTGATTTTACCCTCGCTGTTTAATTTATAGGTAACCGGCTTGTTCAAAACAGTGTCTGCAAGATTCTCTCGTCCCACCCTCGTTCCGTTTACCGACACTTTCTCCGCAAGATTCAGCACGATGATATCGCTGTTGCGGCAAAACAGTTTCGGCGTTCTGGTGGCAGCGCCGCCGTCCTCGTCCTCTGTCTCTGTATATTTCACCGACACCGGTCCGGGTATCAAAAGTTTTGCTTGCAATTCCGTTGAAATCCCGCCTTTGGATTGCAGCGCATATACATATGCATAGTCCAAAGAATCCGACGGATAGTCGATAAACACAACCACTCCGTCAAAATTTATATACGCGCGCGCCTGCACGCCAATCGTTACCTCTGTTTCATCAACCTGATTTCTGTATTCCTCGCCGCCAATTGTAATATGCGTATCGGAATGGCTTGTAATGGTTCCGGTGACAATTTTATCACAAGCATATACTTTCAGCGCTTCGCCGTCTTCACTTGCCGCAACGCTGAGCACCATATCCGTTTTGATGTCCTGAAAGGTCATTTTTTCGCCGTTTTCATTCAACAACTGCACATAAAAATCCTTGTCATCTGTATCCAAATCTATATACTTCATACCGCGGAATTGGGTAGGCGCTTTCAGATAAACCAAAGAATCGCTTTCATAAATCCGTTCCACAATGCAATCTATATATTCTTCCACAAATATTGTCTCATACACAGCGTCTCCGTCACAGTCAATTGCCCGCGCCTTAAAATTTTCAAGACGGTTTAAGTCATTTATGCTGAAATCCGGTTTTAATCTATTATTATAAATATACTTGGCGCTCTGCGAAACCGTTATTTTATCGTTTTCAAACCGAAGCGTATTTTGCGCCGCGGAAACCAAGTCTTCGCTGTCAAAACTGTAAACGTTGTTCTTTGCTATAGGCGCTATTTTAAACACCCGCTCGTCATCTTCCGTGACTTTCACATAAAACTCTGTCATCTGCCCCACCAGTCCTATGGGCGCCTCGGTTTCAAAAGTATATATCTTGCCTTCGATTTCCAGTTGGTTTGCATCAAGAGAGGTTCTTTTGGTATTCAAATATGTACTGACGTCTGCTGTCACAACACCTCTCAACTTGATAATGTCATTTTTTGCACTGTATAAAAGCGCATTGCGATAGGTATTGCCCGTATCTTTCTTATACGCGCCCTGACTGCCGGTGTAGGAATATACCATTCTGTCAATGTCCAGCGCATTGTCAATCATCACAAGGACGTTTTGAAAATTCAAAACGTCTCCGTCTGCATTCACCCCACGCAGCAGCCCAAGACCTGATGCGACAATATAATATGCATCCAGCGTTCTTTCAGGCACTGTCGGGTTATACCCTAACGCGTCGACAAGAATTTTTGTTCCTTCTTTTACCGTAATTGCCCGTTTCGGTGAAAAGGTTTTCTCATTGTCGCCGGATATCAAATTCAAGCTATACATCAGTCTGATGGCATTTTTATACTTGCTGTCCGCGATATCTTCAAACCTATCTGTGTACTCCGCCATGTCCGCCACACTTTGATATCCCATCATGTTCACAACCAGCCGGCAGAACTCCTCGCGCGCCACCGTCTCGTTTACTCTTCCTCGCACATTCTCTACACCCTCTGTTATGCCAAGTCCCTCCATGTCAAATATGAGGTCGTCAGCGAATACGGCAGTTCCGCCGCCCACTGCAAACATAACAATGACCAAAACCATGCACAAAACGCTTTTTAGCTTTTTCATTTTCCGTTCCCTCCCCAACGTCGTTTCTTTTTTCTTCCATCTGCTTCATTCTTTTCTGATTCGTTCCTACACTGCTCTGTTTGCTTATCAAAACCTGTCTCTGAAAGCATTCTGCAAGCTACAAATACTAATTGAAATTTTAATCTGTTTACAGTATAACATAGAAAAAAAGCAAATAGAAGTTTGAAATTTTCCAACACACCTCGCATGTCCAGTCACAATGCGGACTTTTCAGCTCTTCTGCCGCTTCGCAGTCCTCTGCGCCGCAATTATTGCTTGCTATTTCCTGATGTTTTGGCTATAATAAAAACGATTGGGAACCAAATGGTGTTTGATGAGAAAGAAGGGGTTACTTTGTATATAACGCTGACAGTTTTAATTGTGGTTATTTTTACTTTTATGTTATTGAATATCAAAAACCGCTACGCTTCTGTCATTGCAAGCTATCTGGCAAGCATTACCTTCATGCTGTTTATCGCCGCGATATATATATCCAAACTGCATTACTACAATTTCCCATTAAAACTCGACTATGCGCTGTACCTCAAATTATCAACGCTGCACATCGCTATGTCGCAGGTTTCAAGACTATATAGCCTTGGGTTTGCTCTGTTCATGCTTTCCTCTGTGTATGGCGCAAAACAGTTTCTCAAACTTAACTTAAAATCCACTTTTCTGTTTTGTCTGCCCATCTTCTTTTTCTTGCTGTTTACCGCTCCCGATATTGCCGTAAGTCTGCATATACATCAATACAGCAATCCATCTCTGGGCGTTGATATAAAAGGACTGCTCCATTCCGTATGCCTGATTATCATTGTTCTGTATTCCGTATTTCCATGTTACTATATCACAAAGTTTTACCGAAACACGCAGTTTCGGATACATAAATTAAACAGTAGCATCCTCGCTGTTTGTATTGTGATTCTGAATGTGTATTTCTATTCTATCTTCATCTTCGGCACATTTAAAAGCATTTTGTTTTGCAATGTCAATCCCGCCGGACTGCCGATAGAACCGATAGACATTAAGAATTACCTCCCCTTTTCACTGATTACCTTTGTGATGCTTGCCTCGGCGATTATTATTCTAATGGTATTTAAGCCGTTTAATCTGTTTTATTTTAGGTACAATAAAAACAAAGACATTATCAAAAGCACAGAATTGTTAAATACGAATCTCAGTTCCACGCTGCACATGTATAAAAATATGTTCTGGGGTGCGCGGCAGCAGTTTGAACTGATTAAAGTTGCCATGCAAGCAAAGGACTATGACGCTATTATCGAATATGCCGATGACGGTATCCGTATGACAAACCAACATTTCCAGCAGCTTCAGCATACTTTGAACGCTTTTAATACAGATACTCTGCTGCTCTGCAACGTGGATATTGTTGAATGCATGGAACTTGCGCTCGCAAAGTCAAAACCGCCCTTCCCTGTCAATATTGAAAAAGATTATGCGCCGCCGGAAATTTTTACTTACGGGAATCAATATATCTTAACAGAAGCATTCTCAAACCTCATTATCAATTCTATGGAAAGCTTTGAAAAAGGTAGGAACGACAATCCGACCATTTTGATTAAAATACATCTTGAGGACAATATCTGTATGATAGAACTAACAGACAACGGCTGCGGCATTCCGCAAAAAAATTTAAAAAATATTTTCAGTCCGTTTTACTCTACAAAGACGCAAGCAAAAAACTTTGGTATCGGCTTAAATTTTGTGAAAAAGATTATCAAATCGTATCACGGAACGATAGCGGTATCCAGTAAGGTCAACAAATATACGACCTTTCAAATTACCATACCAATCTCTACGAAAACAAACCGAAAGGAAGGATAAACGATGGATAAAATGAAAGTTGCAATGTGTGACGACGCTGAATATTTATGCGTCAATATCAAAAATCATTTCAAATATTTAGATGATATGGAATTTGTGGGATATACCACCGATTCCGCCTCCTGCCTTCAATTAGTCTGCGAAACGAAACCGGATATTCTTCTGCTTGACATTCAAATGGAATCCAAAACCTCCGGCATAGATATCTTGCCCAAACTGCAAACGTCTGCTCCTGCGTTAAAAATCATTATGTTGACCAGTTACATGGACAGCGCCTACATCTTTGATTCTTTGGCAAACGGTGCGGCAGACTACGTTATAAAATCTTGCTCGAATGAAGAGTTAATTCAAAAAATCAGAGACGTCTATCATAGCTGTAATACGCTGGAACCCCAAATTTTTAATATTTTTAAGCAAAAATCCAAGAATCTTTCAACTGCTCATAAAAGTCTCATTTTTATCTTAAACAAAATGATTTCCTTGTCCCCAAATGAAGTGGAACTTCTCAAAGCTCTGTACAATGGGGAAAGCTATAATGAAATCGCGCAAAAAAGATTCGTTGAAAACACCACGGTACGCTCTATGGCTTCCAGAATCTTGCGAAAATTTGATTACTCCAATATGCATGATTTAATTCAAAACTTACGCGACATGAAAGTATTTGATTTATTCTCTGATTTATAAATTTGAAAGTATTAACATTTCTCCCCTGTTCCTTGCACGAAAAAAGACTTGTAATACCATTTTCACGGTAGTACAAGTCTTTTCATTGCCAATTTATTTTTTTCGTTCTATAGGCATCCCATGTGTTCCCTAGGCTAAATGACAGGCATACAGTAAAGATCTTTATAAAAATCATGATTGCAATCTGCTTCCTCTCATGATATAATATATAATAGATATTGGAACATTTATCACACCGGAATGCTAAAACAAAATGATAAGATATATTTATCAACTGCTACAACTTTAAAGAAAGTCGAGGAGATTTTACATGAAAACAAAATCAGTTATCACAATCGGACGGCAATTTGGAAGCGGCGGAAGAGAAATCGGCAAAAAACTAGCTGAAGCTCTTGGAATTCCTTTTTATGATAAAGAACTGATTCAGTTAGCGGCAAAAAAGAGCGGTGTTTGCGAAGAAGTGTTTGAAAGCGTTGATGAACAAGCCACCAACAGCTTTTTATATTCTCTTGCCATGGGCGCCTATACGCTGGGCAATACGACCTCTTTGATTACAGAAATGCCTATCAATGACAAGCTGTTTATTCTCCAATCCGACATCATTAAAAATCTGGCGCAGGAAGGTCCTTGTGTGATTGTCGGTCGGTGTGGGAACTATGTACTCCGCGACATTCCAAACTGTGTTCATCTGTTTATCTATGCTGATATGGCGTGCAGAATGAAACGCGTATCTGCACTTTATGATATTCCGGAAAATAAAGTGAAAGATAAAATTTTAAAGACAGACAAAAAACGTGCAAACTATTGCAATTACTATACCAACGAAAAATGGGGCGTTATGCAGAATTATGATTTCAGTTTAAACAGCAGCCGTTTGAGTCCCGACCGCTGTGTGGAAGTGATTGAACAGTATCTGTCTGCACGCGAAACAGAAAACAAATAATCGTCTGCATTGTCTGTTCAAACCGTTACGGGCAGCCGCCAAAGAGGCGGCTGCTTTTTATTTACTTCCTTTAGGCAAATACGGAGAGGCTAGTGTCATTTCCATTTGGTACCCTCTACATAAAACAATTCTCCCAAAATGATTCCAAAAACCAATTTGGGAGAAATCCATCGGTTCTATTTTAAAAATCCTTCAATGATTTTTGCTTCCGCTTCCGCTTCTGTCAGCCCCAGCGTCATGAGTTTCATAATCTGTTCGCCTGCAATTTTGCCAATTGCCGCTTCATGAATCAGGGAAGCATCCACATGGTTTGCCGTCAGTTCCGGAATTGCACTGACAATCCCCTTGTCCATAATAATGGCGTCACATTCCGAATGCCCATGACATGCGGCATTGCCGTTAATGCGCGATCGAAACAGCTGTCTGGACTGCTCTTTGGCAATGGAACGTGAAATTAGATTCGCACCGGCGTTGTCTCCGTTTAAATCCACAACAAAGTTCGTTTCTGCGACTTGGGTTCCGTGCGTCATAATTTTTTCTTTTATCACCAAACTCGCGCCGCTTTGCAGCACTGCGCCGGAGGTGCGTTTCGTACTGTCAACTCCCTCAATCTGCACCGTGTCCATTTCCATATAAGAATTTTCCGCCATTTCAATATAGGTTTCGGGATTGATAATTCTGCTGCCGGTGCCTTCGCCAATCCCAATATGTTTTTCCATATATTTCACGCGGGCGTTTTCTTCAATGAAAAATCGGTGAATCCCATTATGCTGCGCGTCTTCTTCCCCATCCGTATGCACGCCGCAGCCTGCAACAATGACAACGTCCGCATTTTTATGCACATAAAAATCATTATATACCAAATCGTCAACGCCGCTGTGTGTGACACATGCCGGAATATAGACAGTTTCACCCTGCGCTGCCGAATCGACGATAATATTGATACCGGGCTTGTCCTTTTTCGGTTCAATCACAATGTGCTCCGTCGATTGCCGTCCGGCACACTGCCCGTCCTCTCTGATATTATAAGCGCCTGTCGGCGCGCCGAACATATCCGCCACCGATTCCAGCAGTTTCTTCGTAATATTATTCACAGCATCCACGCTCCTTTTTCGCACAGAACTGGCAGTCCCCTTCTGCTTTTAGCAGCTGCGGCAAAATCTCCTGCCGTTTTCCCCGCGCGGTAATCTCTCCGCCGGAGAGCACCATAATTTCATCTGCAATCTCCAAAATCCTCTCTTGATGAGAAATCACAATAATCGAACCGTCCATGTTCTCCCGCATTTTTTGGAAAATATCAATCAAATTCTTAAAACTCCATAAATCAATGCCCGCTTCCGGTTCATCAAATATCGCCAGCTTCGTCTGTTTCGCCATCACGCCCGCAATCTCCACGCGTTTCATTTCTCCGCCCGACAGTTCCGCATTCACTTCCCTGTCCAGATATTCTTTTGCACACAGTCCAACAGACCACAAATAAGATGAAATCTGCTGGTCGCTCAGCGGCTGCTGTGCTGCCATTTGCACCATATCCCGCACTGTGATTCCCTTGAACCGTACCGGCTGCTGAAATGCAAAACTGACTCCCGCTTTTGCCCGCGCGGTAATGGATTCCTTTGTAATGTCGTTTCCGTCCAGCAAAATACTGCCGCCGCTCGGTGTTTCAATTCCGGCAATCACCTTCGCCAATGTAGATTTCCCGCCGCCGTTCGGACCTGTAATGACTAAAAATTCGCCGTCTTGAACCGTCATATTTATATTTTTTAATATCTCTTTTTCTGCCTCAGCACAAAATGATATATTGCTTAATTCCAGCATGTGCTTCTCCTCCTATTGCACACTTAATTAGTATACTATTAATGATACTATACCCTGTTCCGTTTGTCAACCCACTTATGAATTATCACTGTCTGCTCTGCCGGTTGTGGAAGTATAACTGCGATCTACCGTGATAACCGTAAAATAATCCGGATAATCGGCTTTCACCTGCGTATCAATCACTTCCCGCAATTCTTTATCGCTCATTTGATAGCGCGGCGGCACCGCCACATCAAAAATCAAATTACTGTGCGTGTTTCCTTTCACCATACGAAAATCATGCATGGACAAGCGGCTGTCCAGTTCCTGCAAAATCTTTTGTACCACATCCCGCATATGGTTCGTCTCTTCATCATCAGTGACAACAGGATCCAAATGAATCACCAAATGAATATCCAAGTCTTCCGCAAAATCTTTTTCAATATTGTCAATCATATCATGGCTTTTTAAAATATCCTCTTTGGCGCAGACCTCCACATGCACCGACGCAAAACAACGCTGCGGCCCGTAGTTATGCACCATCAAATCATGCGTCCCCAGCACGCCTTCATAACCATGCAGTTTGTCCTCGATTTTATTCACCAACTCTTGTGCCGGTGCAGTGCCAAGCAATGGATTTAACGTTTCACGCACCAATCCGATTCCCGAAATAATAATAAAAACAGCGACCAGCGTTCCTGCATATCCATCTAACTGCCAGCCTGTCACTTTGCCTACCAGCGCTGAAACCAGCACTGCGCTTGTGGCATAGACGTCATTCATACTATCCGCCGAATTTGCCAAAATTGCCATAGAATCAATGGTTTTTCCAACTTTTCGATAAAACAGTCCCATCCAGAGTTTCACCAAAATTGCCATACATAAAACCGCTACGGACAGCCAACTGAATTCCACTGCTTCCGGTTTAAAAATCTTTTGCACCGACGAACCAATCAACTGAATGCCCAGCAGCAAAATGGAAAAGGAAACCACCAGTCCGGCAATATATTCCACTCTCGCATGACCATAGGGGTGTTCTTCATCCGCCGGTTTGCCGGACATTTTAAAGCCAATGAGCGTCACAATACAAGAACCTGCGTCAGAAAGGTTATTGACCGCATCTGCAACGATGGCAATGCTGCCAAACACCATACCAACCAAAAACTTTAGTGAAAACAGCAATACATTGCACGCCAGTCCCACAAAACCGGCAAGCAGACCATAGCGTCCGCGCACGGCAGGTTTTCCCGTTTTGTCATAGTCTTTCACAAAGATACGCACCAAAAGATTGGTCAATTGTCCATCCCTCCATGTTTTAAGCAAAGGAAGCCCGCGCTCATGCGGCTTGAGTCCCCGTGCCTACGCTTCAATGCGGCTGATTTTTGGTCCCTGCGGCGTGTCCTTCACCTGATACCCTTGTTTTGTCAAAGCGTCGCGCAATTCGTCCGCCAACGCCCAGTTTTTCTCCGCTCGCGCCTGCGCGCGCTGCTGCGCCAATGCAACAATTTCCGCCGGAATGTCTTGCTTTTTCTCCTGTCCAAGCAATCCCAAAACGCCGCCCAGTTCGCGCATTAAGTCTAAAATCCCCCCGCAATATGCCTTAGAATACGTATGTTCTACCGATGTATCATTATAAACGTCGCGCACGATTTCAAACAAAACGCTGATTGCGTCCGCGGTGTTCAGGTCGTCGTCCATTGCGTCAGTGAATTTCCGGCGGTAGTTCATCATGCGGTCATAGCTTTCCTGTTCCTCCGCACGCACGCCGCCCTCTGTACCTTTTTCCATCAAAAACGCCAAATGTTCCATGCAGGTATACATGCGCTGCAGGGCGTTTTGTGCCGATTCCATAAGTTCTTTGGAAAAATTGATGGGGTTGCGGTAGTGCGCGCTGAGCATAAAGAAACGAATCACTTCATAGTCAAATTCCTGCGCCACTTCGCGCACGGTGAAAAAGTTCCCCAGCGATTTAGACATTTTCTGGTTATTGATATTGATATATCCATTGTGCAGCCAATAATGCGCAAATGGTTTGCCTGTTGCCGCCTCGCTCTGGGCAATTTCATTTTCGTGGTGTGGAAACACCAAATCCGCTCCGCCGCTGTGAATATCAATGGTTTCTCCCAAAAACTTGTTCACCATTGCCGAGCACTCAATATGCCAGCCCGGGCGTCCCATGCCCCAAGGGCTTTCCCACGCAGGTTCCCCTGGTTTTTGTGCTTTCCAGAGCGCAAAATCCATTGGGTCTTCTTTGCGTTCGTCCACACCGATACGCGCGCCGCTTTCCAAATCCTCCAGCGGTTGGTGGGACAGTTTGCCATAGCCTTCAAATTTCTTTGTCGCAAAATAGACGTCGCCGTCTACCGCGTAGGCAAATCCCTTTTCCTCCAATGTTTGAATCAGCGCAATAATACTGTCAATGTTTTCCGTTGCCCGCGGGTGTACCGTTGCTTTTTCAATACCAAGCCCCTGCGCGTCGGTAAAATATTCCGCAATATACCGGTCTGCCAGTTCCTTCACGGTAATACCTTCCTCACCCGCTTTGCGAATCATTTTGTCGTCTACGTCCGTAAAATTCTGTACAAATTTCACCTTGTAGCCACGGTATTCCAAATAGCGGCGCAGCGTGTCAAAAATGATAAACGGACGCGCGTTACCAATGTGAAAAAAGTTATATACGGTCGGACCGCAGGAATACATTTTCACTTTTCCCTCTTCCAGCGGCACAAATTCCTGTTTTTCCCTCGTCAACGTATTATATAATTTCATTTCCATCTTCTCCTTTGCTATCCATTTTATGCTGCAATTGTTCTATCATATGCCGCAATTGGCACAGTTCCATCGATACCGGATCGGGAATATGAATTTGATCCAAATCGGCAATCTTTTTCCCGCCTTTTCGTACCACCCGCGCCGGCACGCCGACACAAGTGCTGTCCTCCGGCACTTCGTTTAATACGACTGCGTTCGCCGCAATTTTAGAATTGTCTCCCACTTTAAACGGTCCAAGCACCCTTGCGCCCGCGCCCACCATAACATTGTTGCCAAGCGTCGGATGACGTTTGCCGCACTCTTTTCCGGTTCCGCCCAGCGTCACATTCTGATAGATGGTACAATAATCACCCACCTCTGCCGTCTCACCTATGACAACACCCATACCGTGGTCAATCAACAGTCCTTTTCCTATTTTGGCGCCCGGATGGATTTCTATTCCGGTGAAAAAACGAACAATCTGCGAAATGATTCTTGCTAAAAAATAGCATTTATGCCGGTATAAAAAATGGGCAGGGCGGTGCCAAAATACGGCATGAAGCCCGGGATACAGTAAAATCACTTCCGCCATATTGCGTGCGGCAGGGTCTCTGTCGCGCACAGATTTTATATCTTCCCATAGTGACAACGGTTCCTCTCCTCCTTCCTTGCCAATAAAAAACGCCTCCGGTTTGCAGTCATTGCAATACCGAAGGCGGACATTCCGCGGTTCCACTTCTGTTTCTCACTCGATTTGCCGCTTCTACGGCGGCAACGCCTGATAACGGCAGGCTGCCGGACACGGATACTGTTATATTCCCCGTGCCGCGCTCCCCGGCGCACTTCTCCCGCGGCGTTCATGACGGATATTTCCAGCCACCCGATATCCGCTCTCTGTCATGATTTCCACCGGATACTCTTCCGGTTCCCAGCGCTTCTTTTATGAAATTATACGATATATTCTCACATGTATTTTATATTATATTACATTCCACTGAAATTTGCAACCCAAAATTTGTTTTTTCTTTTATAGCTGTCTTAAAATTGCTTTCACCAGCGTCTCAAACGTTTCTTTCACATTATCCGCCGTCTCTATCACTTCTTCATGACTGAGCGGCTGGTTCAAAATCCCTGCCGCCATGTTGGTGATACAGGAAATTCCCAGCACTTTCATGCCGCAATGCGCTGCCGCAATCACCTCCGGCACGGTGGACATACCGACCGCATCCGCTCCCAGCGTCCGCAGCATACGGATTTCCGCCGGCGTTTCAAAGCAAGGTCCGGGCATGAATGCATAAACGCCCTCGCGCAGTGCAACGCCTGTTTCGTTCGCTGCTTTTCGTGCAACCTCCGCCAATTCTGGCGTATAGGCACGGCTCATATCAAAAAAGCGCGGCCCCAATTCTTCCACATTGCTCCCACGCAGCGGTGTGGTATCAAAAAATTTTATATGGTCGGTGATTAGCATTAAATTGCCAGGTTTGAAAGCGGTCTGAATGCCGCCCGCCGCATTGGTTAAAATGAGTTGCTGTACGCCCAAAGTCCGCAGTACCTGAACATAAAACGCGACGTCTTTCATTTCGTAGCCTTCATAGAAATGAAACCGGCCCGACAAACAGAGCAGCGGCTTTCCGCAAAGATTGCCGTAAATCAGTTTTCCTGCGTGTCCCGGTACCGTAGACGATGGAAATCCCGGAATCTCTACATATGGAATCTCCGTTTTTTCTGTCAGCTGTTTTCCAAAATCGCCCAGTCCTGACCCCAGCACCAACGCCGTTTGCGGCACTTCTCCGATTCTGGCAGTGATATACCCAGCGGCTTTTCTGATTGTTTCCATGTCAGCGCCCCCATCCCATATAAAATTATTTGGATTCCAACAATAATTTTCTGTTCACTATAATATATTCCAGCCCCGAAATAATCGTGATGAGTACCATCAAAAACACCAAGATGTCCATGACAGTTATTCTACCAAACGAATAACTCAGTCCAAGCGGCAGCGGTATCAACGCCCAAATCAGCACAATCATTTGTAGCATGGTTTTGGCTTTTCCGCTTTTGCCCGCCGCAATCACAACGCCGTTCCCACTCGCAATGAGCCGCAGTCCTGTCACAATAAATTCCCGTGCTATAATAATAAAGAGCGCCCAGACAGACATCATGTCTTGGTCTACAAGCAGCGCCAAACCGGCGCAGACCAAAAGTTTATCCGCCAGCGGATCCATAAATTTTCCAAAATCTGTCACCAATTGATATTTCCGTGCAATTTTTCCGTCCAGCAAATCCGTCAGGGACGCCACGATAAACAAAATCAAAGCAATCCAGCGGCAAACTGTGCCGGACATCAACGCAAACGCAATAAAAAAAGGAATCAATAGAATACGAAACAAGGTTAGTTTATTGGGAAGATTCATATGCGGTTCCTCCTATATTTTTTCTTCTTCATAGAGGGTGCGTCCCTCCAAATCATATTCCGTCGCGTCCGTCACCAAAATTTCCACATACTCCCCTGGAACGGTGGCGTCCGCGTCAAAAATCACACTGCCGTCAATCTCGGGCGAATCCCCTTGGGTGCGCCCCAAATATTTTCCACTCGGCAATTGTCCCTCGCACAATACTTCCATTCGCCGGTCTATTTTTCCTTCGTTGATTGCCAAAGAAATGTCCTGTTGCAATTCCATAATTTCCTGCCGCCGCGCTTCTTTCACCGATTCTTCCACCTGCTCCGGCAGCTGCGCCGCCGCGGTTCCCTCTTCCTGCGAATAGGCAAACACGCCGATACGGTCAAACTGCATTTCCTGCACAAACGATTTTAACTGTGCAAAATCTTCCTCGGTTTCGCCCGGAAATCCGGTGATAAACGTGGAACGAATCACAATTTCCGGTACTTTTTCACGCAGTTTCCGAATCAATTCCGCCGCTTCCTGCCGCGTGATATGCCGTCCCATACGTTGCAGCACGCTATCCGACGCATGTTGCAGCGGCATATCAATATATTTGCACACTTTTTTGTTGCGCGCCATCTCGTCTATCAGCGCATCGCTGATACGTTCCGGATATCCATAATGCAGCCGAATCCAGTGGATTTCCTCTATTTCTTCCAGTTTTTGCAGCAACTCGGGCAAGCGGTTTTCTCCATAGAAATCCTCTCCATAACGCGTGGTGTCCTGCGCAATCAAATTCAGTTCGCTCACCCCCTGCGCCGCCAATGTCCGCGCCTCCTGCAAAATATCCTCCATGCTGCGGCTGTGGTAAGCGCCGCGCAGTTTCGGAATGATACAATAGGTGCAATGATTGTCGCAGCCGTCCGCAATTTTCAGATACGCGCTGTAGGATGGCGTAGCAAGTACGCGCGGCAATCCCTCCGGCGTTTGCGTATCAATATCGCCGCGGTGCACGCTGCGCTGTCCCCGCAGCACCTCGCGTACCACCTGCGTAATTTCATGATAGCTGCCGGTTCCTACCACGGCATCCACTTCAGGAAACTGCTTTAAAACGTCGTCGCAATACCGCTGCGCCATGCAGCCTGTCACAATCAGCTTTTTGAGCGTCCCCGCCTGCTTATATTCCGCCATCTCCAAAATCGTGTCAATGGATTCCTGCGTTGCGCTTTCAATAAACGCACAGGTATTGACAATGATGATATCCGCTTCCGCCGGATTTGTCACAATCTCTCCCGTTCCTTGCAAGAGTCCAATCATGGTTTCTGTATCTGTTAAATTTTTGGGGCACCCCAGCGACACAAACCCTATTTTAATCTTCAATCATTTCACACCTTCGCCTATCGATTTCTTCCCGCACAGCATGGTTGATACTGTCAAACGTATATCCCTTGCCATACAATTTTTGTTTGCATTTATCCACCTGTTTTCTGTCCTGCCAATCCACGCGGCCCAGTAACTGCGCCGCCAGCGCGCGCAGATTTTCTTCTTCGCCGTCTTGCAGTTCCTCCAGCGCACGCGTTATCACTTCGCGCGCAACGCCTTTGCGCTGCAACTCCTGCCGGATACGGAGCGGCCCCCATTGGCGCAGATTCATTTTTTCCTGCACATACAGCCGCGCATATTCCTCATCATTCAGATAACCATATTCCTCTGCAAAATCTGTGCATTCTTTTATGATATCTTCCGCAAACTCCGCCGCGCGGAGTTTATCCTCCACTTCCCGCCGCGTTTTGCTGCTTGACAGCATCCGCAGCATTTGCAGCCGCGCCATCAAAAGCTGCGCGTCATGCAACAAAGCTTCATAACTCTCCTCGGTAAGTTCCATTTGCTCTTTCAGTTTGTAAGAAAACAACAGATTTTCGTCTACGCTGAACGTATAGTTATCGTCTATATAGATGGCAAACAGTTTATTCTTTGTATATTTGATTCTGGTTATTTTCATGCTTATTCAGCCGCATCTTCCGTCGGTTTTTCCGCGTTCTCCGGTTCATCTGCCGGAATCATTCCCAAATCCTGACGGATTTTTGTTTCCAACGTCCCCACAATTTCAGGGTGTTCCTGCAAGAATTTCTTGGTATTATCGCGTCCCTGCCCAATCTTTTCATCGTTATAGGCAAACCAAGAACCACTCTTTTGAATCAAATTGCGTTCCACTGCCATGTCAAGGATTTCTCCCACATGTGAAATGCCTTCGCCATACATGATATCGAAAATCGCTTCTTTGAAGGGTGGCGCCAATTTGTTTTTCGCAATTTTCACGCGCGTCCGGTTGCCAATCATCTCCGTACCGGCTTTGAGCGTCTCAATACGCCGCACGTCCATGCGGATAGAAGCATAGAACTTCAGCGCACGACCGCCCGTTGTCGTTTCCGACGGACCATAGCTGATGCCGACTTTTTCACGCAGTTGGTTGATAAAAACCGCCGCCGTATTTGTTTTGTTCAGCACGCCGGCAATTTTCCGAAGCGCCTGTGACATAAGCCGCGCGTGCAGTCCCATATGGGAATCGCCCATCAAACCTTCAATTTCCGCTTTGGGCACCAATGCCGCCACCGAGTCAATGACAATGACGTCTACCGCGCCGCTGCGCGCCAGCGCTTCCGCAATTTCCAGCGCCTGTTCGCCGTTGTCCGGCTGGGACACAATGAGCCGGTCAATATCTACGCCCAGTTTTCCTGCATAAATCGGATCCAGCGCGTGTTCCGCGTCAATAAACGCCACTTCGCCGCCGTTTTTCTGCGCCTGCGCGATGATATGTAGTGAAATGGTTGTTTTCCCCGAAGATTCCGGCCCGTAGATTTCAACAATTCTGCCGCGTGGAATCCCGCCGATTCCCAGCGCATTATCCAGCGCAATGCTGCCGGTAGAAATGGTGTCCACCTGCTGATATTTCTGGTCGCCCATGCGCATAACGCTGCCTTTTCCATACTGTTTTTCCAGTTGTGCAAATACACTATCCAGCGCTTCCGCCTTTTTGTTATCCACATCATTTGCTTTTTTTACCGCCATCGTATGTTCCCTCCTATTTCACTTGGTCTAAGACCATTTTCAGTGCGTTTTTCATGGTTAATGTCCGTATTTTCAAACGATTTCCCGGGAAATGAAATTCCCGGCACACCGTTTTTTCCTTGGTTGCCACTGCAATATAAACCAATCCGACCGGTTTTTCCGGCGTTCCGCCAAGCGGTCCTGCAACCCCTGTGACGGATACCGCGATATCAACGTCCGCCATTTTTCGTGCGCCCTCCGCCATTTCCTGCGCTGTCTGCGTGCTGACTGCGCCAAATTGTTCCAACGTCTGCGGCTTTACGCCTATCATATTCATTTTGGCGCGGTTTGCATAAGTCACAAATCCGGCTTCAAACACCTCTGAACTGCCGCTGATATCCACCAACGCAGAAGCAATCATTCCGCCGGTACAGGATTCCGCCGTCGCCAGTTTCCAGCCGCGGGTTTTCAGCGCTTCCATTACCGTTTTCGCAACGCTCGTATCATCATATCCATAAATCGCATCGCCTGCGCGCGCACGAATGATATCCAAAACCGGTTCTATTTTTTCCTGCGCCTGTTTCTCCGTCTGCGCCGCTGATGAAACGCGTACCTCCACTTCGCCGTCCTTAGCATAAGTCGCAACCGTCGGGTCAGTACTCTCCGTCAAATCCAGCAGCATTTGTTCCAGCGTCGCTTCACCGATACCGAATATGTGTACCGTACGCGAAAAAATCTGTATTCCCGATTTCTCCCGCAGGTACGCTTTCACGGTATCCTCAAACATGGGGATATTTTCCCGCGGCGGCCCTGGTAAGACAACCGCAATTTTTTCGTCTTTTTCCATGATACAGCCCGGCGCCGTTCCGTTGTGATTAGGGATAATCAAGCTGCCCTCTGGAAACTCCGCCTGCTTGATGTTGTTATCCGTAAATGGGCGGTCCATGCGCCGGAAATATGCTTTGATTTCCGCCAAAATATCTTCGTGCAGCACCATTGGCGCATTAAAATACGCCGCTGCTGTTTCTTTTGTTAAATCGTCCTGTGTTGGCCCTAATCCGCCTGTCATAATCACCAATTCCGCACGGCTGAACGCCGTATCCAGCGCCTTTGTCAACCGCTGTGGATTATCTCCTACCACCGTCTGGTAGTGCAGCGTGATACCGAGTTCCGCCAGTTGTTTTGCTAAATATTGCGCGTTGGTATTGAGAATCTGTCCCAGCAAAATCTCTGTCCCAACCGCTAAAATTTCCGCTTTCATCTACATTCCTCCCAACCATTTGTGGGTCACATGGGTAATACCAATCCAATCACCAATCCCAGCGCCGCACCGGCAAGCACCTCCAGCGGCGTATGCCCAATGAGTTCTTTCATTTTTTTGCTGAATTCATCTTCCGGATTGGAACCATACCAGTTGTCCAACATCCAGTTTAGCAGTTTTGCGTGTTGTCCCGAAGCGCGCCGCACGCCTGCCGCGTCATACATGACCACCAGCGCAATTGCCATTGCAACGGCAAACGTGGTGGAACCAAGACCATCCACGCGCGCAACCGATGCCACAAGCGCGGTCACAAATGCCGCATGGGAACTGGGCATACCGCCCGCGCCCACCAATCTGGACAGTTCAAAATCCCGCTCCGTAATCAATTCAATTATTACCTTCAGAACCTGCGCTGTGAACCACGCAACCACCGTGGCAATCACCACCGGATTCCCGAAAAATTGCTTTATCAACTCCATGTTTCTTGCCCTTTCCGCGGCTGCCGTGCCGCTTTTATCATTTCGTCCGCAGCGCTAAACCGTTTGCCAATTCCGCCAAAAATGCCCCTTCCTCACCAAACGAACGGACTGCTTCCTGTGCGGATTCCGTCAAATGCACTACGCGCTCTTTCGCTTGT
>Ga0137297_10393_pt1 | contig 33319 bp, 28 predicted proteins | sample RamsorincwithD2O_FD_97191 | JGI IMG/M metagenome (GOLD analysis project Ga0137297, IMG submission 97191) | Mouse cecal microbial communities from Vienna, Austria - Mucin amended with D2O | ecosystem: Host-associated > Mammals > Digestive system > Large intestine > Cecum | place: Austria: Vienna...
CCCAAAGCATGATATATTTCTACTTTTAGTTCCCCCTTCTGGCCATCTGATATACAATAACCAAAATTTCTCCCCTAAAATAGCACTATTAAAATCAGCAATATTCACTGTTTCAAAAGCAAGTAATAATAGGTAAATTAAATTTAAAAATGGTATACTAAACATCATTATTGAAAAAAGCAGTTCTTCATTATAAAATATTATGTAAATAACATCAAAAGGAGATAACCTCCATGATTGACATTTATCTTTGTGAAGATAATGAAATACATCTAAACAAAATCAAAACAATGATAGAGAATTTTCTTCAAATGCATCCTTTTCATGAAAGGCTTTACTTTTATGGTAAAAATCCTCACGATTTGCTTCATTTTATTAATGAACACCATGAAAATACTGGTCTCTACTTTTTAGATATAGAATTTCCCAATGCTCCCAGCGGACTAGAATTAGGGAAGAAAATACGTGCCATAGATCCCAGGGCATATATTGTCTTTATCACAGCGCATACAGAAATGGCATACATGACTATGGAATATCATTTAGAGGCACTAAACTACATTCCTAAGTTAGAATGGCATATAGTAAGGGATAAAATATTTTATTGTATGCAAACTGCCCATGAACGGCAGCTTAAAACTAAAGCATCCAAAGAAGAAGGATCATCTTTAATTACAGTTACCATTAATAAGCAACCGGTTTCTTTTAATTCCTCTGATATAATAGCTATCCAAACCTGCCCAGAGCCACATCGCTTATCTCTCATCACAATTAATGGTACAATAAATATATATGGAAGTATCCGGGATTGGTGTAGTAAGCTAAACAGCACTACGTTTTTTCGGTGTAGTTCTTCTGAAATAATAAATCTTTCACATATAAATAAAGTTGATTATACCCTAAAACTCATAGAACTTGATTATGGGATTACCTGTAAACTGACAAAACGTTTTTCTAAATCATTAAAGCTGCTTTTATCCTGAAAACATCTGCATCTACAGATACATTTATTATAATATGACAATTATAAAATAAATTTATTTATTCCAAATTTAGCATTTTTGATTCTTTTTTGTTGTTTAATATATACAAAAACCTTTTTTGAAATCTAATTCGGAGGTCCATTAACTATGTACCAATTTTTATATATAATTGTTTCTGCTTTATTTTTTACTGTTAGCATAACAGGGCTGCTTCCTGAAAATTTTAAGTTACGTGTCAAAATGATAATATTTCTTTATAGCTCACTCATTGTAAAACTTTTTGCCTTTTCATATGGGCAAATCGGAACACTTCTTTTATTAGTAGGCGCAGAGTTGGCAATCCTGCTTACCAGTGACAATAAATTTCAAAACTGCATATTATCGTTAATAAGCTATATTGGATCCGTTAGCCTGAATTATATATTGCTTCTGTTTGTGCAATCTCTTTTAGGAATCATCGTAACTGATTTTTCTTCATCCACTATGATTTTTAGTTGGTGTTTTCTCTTTTTAGTATACGCCATATTGCGCCTTGCAAGACATCCATTAAATAAGTTCATCCATGACAGGATCAAATATATACATCAATTGCTCTCTGCTATAGCCATAAACCTTTTTATTGGCGCATGCATGATGGTTTTAAACATCAGCATAGCGGAGCAAATGGGATATACAAATAAAATTCTTATCATCAATTGTGCATTATTTTTCTTTTTCTTCCTGTCATCCACATTTCTACTATATATGCAGTATAGAGAGTATAAGAAAAGTGAAGAACTACATATTCAATTGGCAGAACAGCAAATTTTGAAAGAAAACATTAAAAACTTAGAAGAATTTTCTGAGCAATTACGCGCTTCAAGGCATGACTATATGAATGTCCTTTATTCAATTGATTGCTTTATATCAGAAAATGACTTAAATGGCCTGCGGAGCTACTATAAAAATGAAATACTGCCGCAAAATGATAAAATCAAATTTCATCAAAATAATATTAAAGACTTAGAATCCATTAGCCAAAAAGAAATTAAAAGTATTCTGCTCGTAAAAGCACAAGCAGCTTTTACCTTACACATTAAGTTCATCTTAAATATACCAAATAACATCGAATTTATAATAAAATCCTATGATCTGGTCAGAATGTTAGGGATCTTTTTAGATAATAGTCTGGAAGCTGCCCAGCCGATTCCTAACTCAGAGATCAATATTAGTATGTATGAAGACTCACAGCACCAATACATTGAAATATCTAATACATGCACACCCGACTTTCAGAACCCTAATTGCTTATTCCAAAAAGGATTTACTACAAAAACGGAACATTCCGGATTAGGTCTTTATAATGTGAGGAAAATTTTGGAAAAATATCCCTCGGCAATACTTACAACAACTTGCAAAAATAATATATTTACACAGGCACTTACTATTTCTTCAATACATTAAATAAAATATCGACTGCCTATATTCTATTAATAAAAACAGTTACCTGGTTTGGGTAACTGTTTTTATTTTTTGCCTATAAATATATCTACTCTCCCTTTATGGCCTATTCCGGAAGCTGCTCTGCATCTCCATAAGTTGCTTCCCATTTTTCAGCACGTTCATCCATAATTGCCTGACCGCCTGAATTCATATAGTCTGCAAGCATACTGTCCCAGACACTGTCAAAATCAGCTTCTGATGCAATCACCGCGTTGTCATAAACCTGATCACGCTTGGCGCTCAGGGTATCACCAAGGTTTACTTCCGCCTCAATGGCTCCTACTTTAGCGTTCTTGCCTGGAACTGTATCGGTCTGCGCAATCTTATCTGCCTCTGCAACGATGTCTGGGTCAATACCGCTATAGTTGTATGCCTGTGAAAGCTTTGTTAATTCTTCGGTTGATAAATGCAATCCATTGCAGGTAATTGTATAGTCTATATTCATACCAGAATTCATGATTGCATCACCCGTTGCCGCAACTGTCTGGATTGCGCCACCCTCTACTACATTATGGGTTACTCCCTCGTCACCGATCTGCAGGTACTGGATATGTTCCGGATCACTGATCCAGTCGAGATACAGCATACTGGCCAAAGGCTCCTCATTGGTGAGTGGGAAGAAAATTTTACGGTCGCCTGCCGTGCTGGCTACATATTTGGTATGCGTCCCCTTGGAATCATCAAAAGGATCAATTGCGATATAACATGCATCCTCGCCCACGTTTCTCTGAAGATTTACGTTAATGCTGTCCTCGCCGTTACGGAAAGGATAATCCCAGTTATGGGAGAAAGCACCCACATAGCCAGCTTTCATCATATCATCTTCTGTTGTGTCACCACTTCCATACAGTGCGAAGTTATCCCACAAAAGCCCTTGGTTATACCACTTGTTCAAAAGCCTTACCGCTTCCTTTGTACCGTTCTGGGTCAACTTCCTGTCATCATATCCATTGACATAGAATTCTTTGTCTGTAATATCCGGATCAATAAAGGACTCGATCAGAGTAGCGGCTCTCCAGCCCACATCATAGCTCACAGAGTAAGGAATCAGCTTATCTGCGTCTGGGCCAAGAAGAGTATCTCTATTTTCATCAAATGCAATCAGCATTGCTTCAAATTCTTCCGTTGTGGTAGGTGCATCCAGACCTAAAGCATCAAGCCAATCCTTACGGACAAAAGTATTAATACGGTTGTTAAGAGCCATTTTCCCTTCAATTGCCCAGATAGTGCCATCTACGGGATCCTTATTCCAATTGATATTTGTCTCGCCAAGCCAATCCCACAAATTAGGCAGTTCAGATTTGTAATCCTCCAAATAACTGCTCATGTCAAGGACTCCTCCCATGTCGGCATAGACCTGGATCGTGGGGTAACTATAGGTTACACAGATATCAGGAGCCGTCCCTGCCGCAAGCAGGTTGTTGACCTCCTCCACCTCTGTCCAACGGGGAACCTTCACAAACTCAACTTCAACATTATGGTCTTCCAGCATCCCCGCCTTTATGTACTCCGTGTACATATTATTAGTGGGATCGGAGCCGCCGTCATTTCCACGGTCATAAACCTCAACCGTAATGTGTCTTGTTTCTGCAAACTTGCCGTCTACAAGTTCCCCGGTCGCAGCCGCCTCTTCTTCCCCACTTCCCGTATCTTCCGCATCTCCTGTATCTTCTGTCTGCTGGGTGTCATCTGCCGAAGAACTGCCGGAATCAGAAGGAGTTTCCGCATTGCTGCCTCCACATGCTGTCAATGCGATCATAGTGCCTGCCAGCAGGATGGAAATTAATTTTTTCTTCATTTTCTTACCTCCCTGTTTTAAATTTTTTGAATGAACGAACCTGTTAAGCAGATTCGGTTATTCCTTTACAGCCCCCATGGTCACGCCATGGATAAAGTACCTCTGCAGCCAAGGGTATACGCACAGGATCGGTATAGTCGAAAACATGACGATTGCCGCTTTTAAAGATGCTGTAAGTCCTGGCGAAGAAAACCCTTCCTGTGTTGCAACTTCCACCGAGTTGATATTGTTGATAATGTTATACAGCAATAGCTGTAGCGGATAAAACTCTGCTTTCTTCATATACAGCAACGCGTCCGAATAACCGTTCCAGCGGCCTACCGCATAGAACAATGCCAACGTAGCCATAACCGGTTTGGACAGCGGCACATAAATCTTCATCATGATCTGGATAAAACTGGCTCCGTCAATTTCCGCCGATTCCCTTAAGCTCTCCGGGATGCCATAGAAAAAACTCCTCATAATAATCATGTTATAAACGCTAAGGCAGCTTGGAACAATAAGCACCAGAGGATTATCCAAAAATCCCAAATTCTGCATAAGCAGATAGTTCGGAATCGTGCCGGCGTTAAAAAACATGGTAATCGTAATGATAATGTTGATTACCCTACGTCCTTTCAGCTTTTCAAAAATAAGAGGATACGCGCACAGGACTGTCATGGCTAAAGAAACAAACGTACAAACTACTGTCAAAAATACCGTCCAGAAAAATGCACGAATATATTTGGGATCGCTTAACACTGTCTTGTAAGCGTCCAGATTGAAGCCTTTTGGCCAAATCGATACAGCATTTTTAACCAGATACTCTGTGGAACTTAGGGACTTAGCAAGCAGATTCAGCATTGGCACCACGCAGATAACACTGATCAACAAACAGATGATAACAAAAATCCAATCGCCTAATTTGGCAGAGGTTGATTTCACTTTCATTACCAAATCCCCCTTTCTCCCAGTTTCCTGGACAGCCAGTTAGCCCCTAGCAGGAAAATAACACCGACTACCGACTGGAACAGGCCAACCGCAGTTGTCAATGAAAACTGCAATCCCTTGATACCGGTTCTGTATACATATGTAGAAATTACATCTGCTACGTCCATGACCAAATTGTTCTGGAATGCAAAAGGACGGTCGAAATTACTCCCCAGAATATTACCCAGATTCATAATCAGCAAAACTACAATGGTAGGCTTAATCCCTGGAAGGGTAATGTGCCACATTTTGCGGAAACGCCCTGCGCCATCCACAGAAGCCGCCTCGTAAAGTTCTGAATTGATGCCAGCAATCGCCGCCAAGTATACGATGGAGCCCCAGCCGAAATTCTGCCATACGCCCATGCCGATATACGTACCTACCCAATGTGCAGAATCGTTCAGAAAAGGGATTGATGATCCGCCCAAACGCTCGATCACCATATTTACCAGACCTTCGCCGGGAGCGAAAAGCTGCAGCGCCAGGCTAGCAATGATAACCCACGAAAGGAAATGGGGCATATATGCAACCGTCTGTACTACTTTCTTGAAACGTTTGAAGCATAATTCATTCAAAATCAGCGCAAAGATAATTGGTGCCGGGAAACCAATCACCAGATCCAGCAGATTCAGCCCTATTGTATTGCGCAGTGCACGGCGGAAATCATTGTTTCCAAACGCCTGGATAAAGTATTCAAAACCATGATTTTTGGCCCATGGCATTTCCCATACGCTTTGCACAATACTATATTTTTTAAATGCAATTTGGATATACACCATTGGGATGTACTTAAATATGAGCAAATATAGAATTGGCAATAAAAGTAATACATACAACTGCCAATACCTTTTCATATAAATCTTCCATCCTTTATTCTCTCTGCCCCGTAGATTCTTTTGGGTAGAAGTTTTTGTTCCAGTAACCAAATTGATTCCCCCTTCTTTACTAATTTTCTACATTAAAGAACTCACCGCAAGTTACTTATATCATTGTAAAACGAAAGTTCACTAAACATCATTTTATTTCCAAATTTGCCTTTTTATTTACTTAAAGGGCTTTTTATAACATATAATTTCAATTTGCGATTTCTTTTTTGGAGCTACATCCATGAAAATTATTGTTCTGTTTTAGGCAAATTTTTAAGCCTGATGCGCAAATGGCAGATAGTGTATACCTCAACTGCAAGGATAAATCTTCATTTCAACCATTATTATAGGATTTTCAGATAAAGAAAAAGAATAGACAATGGTTATAATTATTTTATCTGAAAAAGGGCTTTATCCTTTTAGGATAAAGCCCTGTAAAAATCAGTTATTCATCATCAGTAAAAAACTTCTCTAACTTTTCTCATTTCTCTCCAAACATTATCTCCATAATTACTCACCAAAACAGAAATAATCCCATCATTCGGATTATACTCGGATATAAAACTTACACCCGGATCACAACCTTGAAAATACGCAAAATCTTTACCATCAGGATTATCAATTATCCACATACCATAGCCATAATACCCTTCTTCCGCGTCAGCCCCATCTCCGCTCTGCTTACTAAGCATCTCTGAAACAAGTTCTTTTGAGATTAAATTTCCCTCCAGTAAATTAATCCAAAAACTAATAATATCTCTTACAGTTATAAACGCCCCGCCCGCACCAGTACCTTTCACATCCACAGAAAATATATTTGTGCGGTAATCCTTTGTATCAGCACAATAAATATAGTTATTAGCGCACTTTGCTGGCAGCCTATCCAACTCATAATACCCTGTTGATTTCATACCACATATGTCAAATACATTTTCCTTTAGGTATTGGTCAAAATACATTCCCGTCGTTTTTTCTATAATCATTGCAAGCAGGACATACCCTGTATTATTATACTGGAATTTTTCTCCTTTCGGATACATCATGGGCTTGTTTATAAATAGTGGGAGCAAATCGCTGTTATGCCTGATTTTATAATTAGGATAATCAATCCATAATTCTTCATATTCCTCCATAACACTTTCATCAAAATAATCCGGAACACCCGATGTATGGTTTAAAAGCTGTTTAACTGTAACATCCTTATCGATTTCATTTAATGGCATATCAAGCAGCATACCTAACGTATCTTCAAATTTTATTCTTCCCCGTTCAATCAACTGCAATATCCCTACTGCAACAAATACTTTTCCCGCCGAAGCACTTGCAAATTTAGTTTCTATTGTGTTAGAAATTTCATTTGACAAATCCGCGAATCCATTTTCTCTTTCATATAGAACCTTACCATTCTGAACAATATATATATTTCCCCTAAAGTTTACATCTATCATTTCTTTTATACCCATTATAATCTTCCTCCAATCCATCAATTTGTTTCTCTAAAAAACTGTTATTGCATATAAACGGTCTGCTTTCATTTGTTTTCCATCTCCGCTCCATACTTACGGGCTAATGCCCCTGCAAACTGAGAACTTTTCAGCCCGGCACACTGGAATTTATACTATATCCTATTGAAATAGTAGTGTTTTATTTTTTTTATCTAAAACGGCCTTTCTCCCAATAGGAAAAATTGCATGATTGGTTCCATGACCAAAATCGTCACAGTAAGCCACGGGAATGCTATACTTTTTACCGAATCTTTCCAATACCTCAAACAATAGCGGCGAAATATCATCTGAATAATATCCAAACAACAGCCCCGTTACTTGCTCCATCAATCGGCTTTGTCCTATACAAGTTAAGAACATACTGACATCTTGAACGGATTGAAATTTATCTAATTCTTCAATGAAGCAGCATCCCGCTGTTATCGTATGCCAATCACTATTACTGATATAATCGGTTAACGTTCCCTCAACCAAATGTGCAACAAATTGTTTTTCATCATATTCGCTGATATTTTCAAATAATCCCGGTATCTGCCCATAGTATGTCTTTATGCCTGTTTGCGCATATATCGCATTAAGTATAGATGTTCCGTCACTATAACTCAGAAAAAGCTTGGCTAATGTTATAGGTATGGCTTTATTGCTTCAAAATTATCCTCTACGTCTACACTGCCATCCAATATGATTTGTTTACATTTCAACATTTTTTGCCATTCATCATGTTTTGCTTTGCTGCGCATATTAATATCTCCACAATCATAGGCTGCCGCCCATGCAAGAAATTTTTGATGATCTTCAAACATATCTCCACCAATTTCTATGCGAGAACCAAACTGTTCGTATTCTCTTCTCTTTAAGCGTTCTATTCGTATATCAGTAGCTGTATTGAGCCGAATAGCTAATGTAAACAAAGGAATCAGCTCGTCTCCCCAATCAACAAGAGAGCCTGAAATAACCACCTTTTCAGACTTTTCAATATCATTTTTCATTAGCTCCAACCGTTCGGAAACATTTCTTTTTTCTTTATAAGGCGGATTAGTCGGCCTCCAAAAATAATCATCTGTATCCATAACGTCATAATTGAGTATTTTACTGATATACTTTGCCAGTGTAGTAGTGCCAGAACCCGAAGCACCATAAATATGTATGATCCTTTTTGCCATAAACTATCCTCCCCAAATTATATAATCTATAAATACAAATCATATTGGTATTCTAAGCTATCTTCTGATGCAGATTTATTTCTTCGTCCACCCCACTCGCCAGTTTTGTTCATACCAAGTTTTTCCATAACTTTATATGAAGCAATATTCTCAGTATCACAATGCGCCAGAAAATGACTTATTTTTGTTTGAGTTTTTATATAATTAATAAGTGCCCTTGCCGCTTCATACGCAAATCCACGTCTCCAATAATTCTTATTAATTATCCAACCAAGTTCACCTGAATCATTTTCAAAATACACACTAACTGCGCCAATATGTATGTCATTATATATAATTGCAAATTCTAAAAATTTCGGTTGTTCCTTTTTCCATTCATTCTCAACATTTGCTAAAAAATCTTTTACTTCTTCAACAGTTTCATCCGGCAAATGGCACATATATTTCGTATTTTCATAATCCATCGCATATAGAATTGTCGATTTTAAATATTTCTTTCCTAACGGCTTTAACACTAAATGTTCCGTGCTGATTTCAAAATCGTCCATAATTTATAATCTCCTTTGCATAAAAATATCTATATACCACAAAAAAATCTTGTAGTATATATGCGATCACTGTAGGCATGTCTAAGTAATCATCAAGGAAAACCTATTTCTTCTTACCACTTCTAAACAATCAATAGCAAAAGCACTTTTATAACCTCAAATATATAATTCGCTCATCAATCCTCCGAACTACACTATTAGTGTATGCAGTAAAATATTTTAACCAAAATCCACGAGCTGTTGGATTAAAACTTTCAAAATCCACTCCAAGTTTGGTATAGCCTTCTCTTTTCAACACAGATATGGTAAAGTTCAGTAAATTTTGATATAATCCCTTACCCCTGTGTTCTGGCAGACAGTATGCACCTCTGATATGACGATATGTGTCGCCCATTGCAACAAACGTTTCGCCGGGAACCGAAATTTTTACAAACGCACATATTTTTCCGTTCTGCTTTGCCACAAAGTAACGTGCCCCTTCCTGCATTGAAGATACTACAAACTCCTCTCGTGTTTCGGGCTCACGATTCATAAAGAAAGGACTTTCTCGGTAATGTTGATATAACGCTAAATGAAGCGGATAGATAAAATGATATTCTGCCTCTGGCAATTCAACTAAATCATATCCGGCACAAAATTCACAATTAATCAATTCCATCGGACGGATAGCATCTAAACAGCGTAAACCGAAGCCGTAACGGAAAAACTGTTGTTGAAGTTCTTCATCATGGGCATATAAGCAGATTGCATGGGAAACTGCCCCGGTCTTTATCCATTTTTCTCCTGCCGCCTGATACATGGCTGCATAAATTTGGGGGCGGTTTTTAGAAACGGCTGCATTTGCACCCATAGGCGAAAAAATCCCTCTCACATCGGTGGCACGAAACGCATTGTCAAAAGGTTCACAACAGCACAAGAACCCTATCATCTTTTCATTTTCAAATGCAGCAACACCCAATCCATTTTCGGCAAAACCGTTTAAGTCAGGAATATCACACACTTGTGGCAATTCTTTTACATATTGCCGCTCATCATTATAATTTGCAAGGGCAATTTCCGTTGCTTCTTTAACGTGCTTTTTTTCAAAATTTAATATATTCATCAATCTCTCCTTATTGTCTACGGAGAGCTAAATTATAGTCACCCTCCGTGTTTGAATACAACTACCATTATTTTTCATATCACATCATCTCCTTCCAAAATATCTATACAAACACAAGAAAATCTTGTGATAAATATCACTTAGTCATCCCACTCTTTTTGTTTATTTAATTTCTATTGTATAAAGCGTTTTGCAACCTCCCTGCTATGCTTATAATACTGATTATACCATTTCCTATAAACGCAACAATCACTTTAAGCTATATAGATAGTTCAAATTCAATTTCATGACGTAGAGGTATAGAATTTTCACCAATTAGAGGAATTTCAGGCTTCATTTTTCTTGAGATATTTAAAGCGTTATGGTACAGGCGCACCATGTCAAATCCTCTTTTTTGATAAAATCTAATTGCATTTATGTTATCATTTGTTGTTATCAGGACAATCTTTTGAAGTCTTCTGTTTTTAGCTTCATAAATAACAGCATCTAAAAGTTTACTTCCAATTCCCTGATTTTCTTGAAGGCTATCAAGTGATGTTACTTCTAAAATATTTTCATAAACTATGTATGTTATCAAACCAATGATATCTTCCCCTTTACTAAAATAGAATCCCTCAGTTTTAGTCATATCAATTTCTTTGCCTCGAATAATCATTGTTGTTGTACACCAATGTTGCTCGATAAATTCATCAACCAGATTCCTATTCAAGCTACTGATTCTTTCCATCCCATTATCTACATCTCCTAACATCAATAAATCTTCCTTCCTGCCTCATCTGGTATGCCCGATTTCCTATAAAAATAGCTATTGATCTGATCCCGCCATTCCCGTGCATGTGCTTTCTGGTGGGTTAGCCTTTCAGAAATCCTTTCATACATCATGTCCGGAAGTTTTCCCATCAGCTCAGAAAAACGCTCTGCCATTTCATCTACAATCTCTACACCCTCAAAATGCGTATCATAAATATGTTGAATTACTGTCTTCCCCGACCTTAATTTCCAGGTATATGGAACATGGTGAAAAAACAGAAGTAAATCATCGGGGCATTTTTCCATGTCATCATAAATTGAAGCATTAGGCTCCCTGTAAAGGCAGGCATAGCCAGTTCCCTCATGGCTTCTGTCTACGCCTATTCCCAAATGGTCTGCTCGATGGTAAGTGCCCCATCTGTCATACTCATAACCGTCTACATTCGGCCCATAATGGACATTGGGATTCACCATCCAGCCTATGCCAAGGGGGGAAGTGTATTTTTCATAAGCAGGCCATGAGTTCAACAGCATATACATAAGCACATCCTCAACTTGCTTATTTCTGCCATATGTAACCCGGATCCACTCTCTTGCAATTTCCTGTGCTGAAAGTTCCGGCTCAAATGCAAGCCTTCCAAATCCATATAAGTTGGCTGCAGCCAAATCATGTCCTGTCCAATTATCATCGTTCCCGGTGTTAGAAACTGCCGCCATGCCACAGTTCACCTGTCCAAAAGTCTTGCCCGACACAATATCCCTCACCGTATCATTTCCCTCTTTTACATATGTCCTAAAATCCAACACTTGCTTAAACATTGGAACCAAATAGCATATGTGCCTTTGCTGCCCTGTATATTCCTGCGCAGCCTGCACTTCCAGCATTTGGTTTGTCCTTTCAAGGCCGCCGAAAAGCGGATGCACCGGCTCCCTCACCTGAAAGTCCATTGGCCCATTTTTTATTTGCAAAATAACGTTCTCCAGGAACTCCCCATCTAAATGGATAAAATTATCATACCCTGACCGTGCCCGGTCTGTCTTTCGGTCACGCCAGTCCTGCTCACAATTGTACACAAAGCATCTCCAGATAATCAATCCATGAAACGGTGCAACCGCTTCGGCCAGCATATTAGCGCCTTCTGCATGCGTCCTCCCATAAGTAAATGGCCCCGGACGACCTTCTGAATCCGCTTTAATAAGAAATCCCCCAAGGTTTGGAACTGCGTTAAACACAATTTCCATGCGCTTTTTCCACCACGCCCTCACGTCATCTGAGAGTGGATCTGCACTGTCAAGCCCTCCAATCTCCATAGGTGCCGCAAAGTTGAGAGATAAATAAAGCTTAATTCCATACCCTGCAAAAACTTCGGACAATAATTTCAATTTGGCAAAATACTTTTCAGTGATCAGCCATGTGGCACACCCCTTTACATTCACATTGTTGATAACAACTGCATTGATTCCGATGCTTGCCATTAATCTGGCGTAGGTAATTGTCCTGTCATTTACCAATATATCATCGTCCTTAAAGAAAAAAGAATTGCCTGAATAGCCCCTTTCAATACTGCCGTCCATATTATCCCAATGGTTCATCATCCGCAGAGGCATGACTGGTTTCCTGATGATATCCAGTTTTTTTATCGGATCCCCTAACTGCATTTGCCGGATCAGGGCAAATGTCCCGTATAATACCCCTTTGGGTTCAGATGCTTCTACAACAATCTGCCCCTTTTCTTCAAGCAAATGATACCCTTCCGCTCCATATCCTTCTTTCAAGGCAAGCCGAATACTGTCTATCTCTGTTCCATCATCAATTCCTTCTTCTGCTGATCGTAAAATCGGCTTTCTCCCTGTCATTTCTTCCAATGCAGTTTGCAATTCTTTTATGCAGTTTTCTATTATTGCTCCCTGGGCATCTGAATAGATATATTTTATGCCACAGACCTGTGGATTAACTGCTTTCCCTTTATATGCCAGCCATGCCTGCTCAAAACTCATAATAATCATGCTCCTTTCTCAAAGCCACTGAATGCTTTTAGTAATTCCAATAAATCTACACAGCCCTGGTATTAAGGTTGGACAGGAATAAATTGGATAGATTCAAAGTCAAAAGAACTGCCCGGCAGAAAAATGAATGTAACATCCCATTTTCCCTTAACAAGTTTAATCTTAAATCTTTGTGAACTATATTTTTCCCCGGAAGGGAATTCTACAGCCTGTTTCATCTCATCTTCTCTATTGGAAAACCTCACATGAATCGTATTTCCATCTGCTCCTGCCCTGCCTCGTATTACAATTTCATCTGTTCCCATTTTCCCAAAATCCATCTCTGAAAATACCAGCGATACATTATTGCCAATCCTTTCAACTACTTTTTCTCCCTTGTAAAAATTATCCCCATAAACTGCATCCGCCTCCCCGGCAAAAAGAGTGAGCCATGCTTTCTCATATTTGGTAAAAGAAAATCCTTTAATATGTACTTTCTTATTCAGTAAAAGGCTTATAGCCGCAATCCCTTTGAGCCTTTTTGAAAGTTTGTAGGTCTCTGGCTGATATTCATTCCAAAGAGACGGCTTTTGGTATACTACATCTGCTAAAAGCATACTCTCCTTTTCACCAGGAACCCCTTCCCATATTTGAAGTGGATACTCTTCGCTATTTAACGCAAAAATCGGAATTGTAATTTCATCACTCCCAATATCGCCAAAATCTATGTCACTATAAGTTATGACCGTTTCCCCCTCTCTGCTTGTAGCAATGCCTTTTTCGTTTCCATTTGATACATCCCCACTAAAAGAGGTATAAGAACTTCCTGATATAAAACCGTAAGGATTAAGGTAAGTGCGGCCTATTCCTTCTGCCGAAAATTCGAGCTGCGACAATACCCTGATCTTATCAGTTCCACTTTTTGACATGGCAACCAAACGGAAGCAGCCGTCACTCCTGGCTTTCAACATAACCATATTCCCTTCTTGTTTCAGACCCACAAAATTGACTGCCACTCCTTTATCGTCTGTTACCTTAAAAAAAAGTTGCTGATCATCTGCCTCTGGCGGCTCTATCTCAGCTTTCACTGCTATTGTATCCTGCGCTTGCGTAAATGTCCGCCCTCCCATAGATATGAGATTGATTTTGCGAACCGGGATTTCCCATATTTCCTCAAGTGTATCTGTTATACTTCTATCTGGTTCCATATAAATGTTTCCAGCCGTCGATTCACATTCTTCTGACATGGGTACAGTCTTACATATATAAACCGCCCTTTTTAACCCTTTCCCCGTCACCGAAACCCGTATCTCACCAGCAACCCGCTCCGTCTGCACCATTGCCAGCAGCTTTCCATTGAACAACCTCCGGCTTACGCCTTTATAGCTGTCATAATCTGTGCTGTCACCATTGTCAAGTCCAACTAAACGCCCCTTTCCTGTAACCTCCACACGTACCCTGTCACACGCATTTTCCACTATATTGCCGTTCTCATCCTTTGTATTTATCTCCAAAAAAAGAAGTTCTTTCCCATCCGCTTTCACTTGGGTATTTTCCGGCGAAACTGTGATCTCCCTGGAATTTCCAAATGACTTCTTTTCCTCTCTCGCAATTTCCCTCCCTTCCTCATCATAGGCAATTGCCGTAAGCACGCCTTTTTCGTAAGGAACCTGATAATCCGCGATAATATGTCTGCCACTCCGCTTACCGTGATCTAAATATTGCTTTCCAAAGCTCCTTCCATTCACAATTAATTCAACAGCACATCCATTCGAGCAAATCCGGACATCTATCATCTGTCCTTCGTTAAAATCCCAATAGGGAAAAACATGCACCATGGGATATTTTCTATAATCCGTCCAAACAGACTGCCATATATAATAGGAATCTTTCTTAAAACCGGCAGTATCTATCTGCCCAAAATAGGAATTTTTTGTATGGTATGGGGTAGGTTCACCGATATAGTCAAATCCCGTCCAAAGGAACTGCCCCATAGAAAAATCCATATCCCTGTCCATTGCAACGCACTCTTCAATTGATTTGGCTCCCCAGCTTGTAGTACTGTTCCCTAAGGAAGAGCATTGCTCATCATCCTCCGATAATATCCCGGCCTGCAACGGAAAATGATATACTCCCCTGCTCTGTACAATAGATGAAGTCTCACTTCCATATATCACCCAATCGGGATGCTGCCTGTGGTGATCCTCATAATATTTTTCTGAATAATTATAACCTACCACCTTTACAATATCGGCACACTTCTGTGCATTTTCCCACGGCATATAATTGGAACTGAAAGTAACGGCTGCATTCCTTCCAGCATCATATTTCTCCACAAGGTTTTTCAGGCAAAGAGTAAGTTCCTGCCCCCTTTCGCTTGCATGGATATCATAAATCTCATTCCCAATGCTCCATAATATGACGCTTGGATGGTTCCTGTCCCTTTTCACCCAGCTTTCCACATCTTTTGCCGACCATTCCTTAAAAAATCTCGCATAATCATATTTCGTCTTCGCTTTCTCCCACACATCAAATCCCTCTGAGAGTACCAGAATCCCCATCTCGTCTGCCAGATCCATAAAGCCGGAAGCCATCATATTATGGGCTCCCCTTACTGCGTTTACACCCATTTCCTTCAAAATACGGAACTTCCGCCTCATGGCCGACTTATTGAATGCCGTGCCAAGCGCCCCAAGATCATGATGTTCGCAGACGCCATTTAATTTCAAATGCCTGCCGTTTAAGAAAAAACCTTTCTCTGCATCATACCTAATATCCCGAAAGCCGATTTTTATCTTCTCTACCCAGATTGTTTCGTCATCCAGAATCACCTCCGCTTTCAGTACGTAAAGCATAGGATTTTCTATATCCCATGATTGTACCCCTCTCACCAGATATTTTCCTCCATGGTTTGACGAACTTAGAGGTTTTATGCCTACCTCCATTCCCTTTTCCCCAAAAAGGCCAAACCTCAAACTGGCTTCTTCCGCCCTCTTTCCTTCAATTTTGCTTTCAATTGCAAGCAGGAACTCTCCCTCTCCCTGTTTTTTGGCATTCACATAGATCGCATTTTCTGGTAAATATGTCTCATCTGTTACTTTAAACCATACATCCCTGTAAACGCCGGCCCCCGTATACCATCTGCTGCTTGGACTCTGGAAACAGGCACTGACCATAATTTCATTTATCCCCTGCTCCAAATAGTCTGTCATATCTAATGTAAATGTAGAAAAACCATATTTCCATTCCCCCACTTTCATCCCATTTACAAAAACAGTGCTGTCCATATAGACACCTTCAAAAATAACAAATGCCTTCTTATCTTTTTTCTCCTTGAATTCAAACTTCTTGCTATACCACCCCATAGAGTCTTCGTATAACTTATAAGAATCCTGAATCAGCCAGTCATGGGGAAGGACAACTGGCATAAACTCTTCCTTTCTTTTTGCAGCTTCCTCAAAAGTCATGCCAACGGGTGTCTTTAAAAAGAGCCATCCGTCATTCCACAAATGCTTTCCAACCAACTTGATCCCCCTCCTTACCTATGGCCTGTCCTGCTATTGGAATCCGAAAAGGGCTCATCGGAAGCCCTTTACCGTTATATATAAGCCCGCCCTGGTTTGAATTATGGTAGCAATATCTGATTTCCCGCACATCCGCCAGCTTTTCCATAGATGTAAGAAACACTTTGTTTTCTGAAATCTCTGATTCAGCCTGATGGATTCCACCCTTTTCATCCACCAGTTCAAAATCCCTGATCTTATCTCCTTTTTCTGCCCCATATGCATACATCCCGCCTGCAATGTTTCCACATATAAGCACAGCCCTGGAAAAAGAATGTCCGCCGTTTTGTTCCTTTTCTATCTCTATTTTTATCACACTTGGCCCACTGCAAACATCGCCATCCCCATATACCATGGATAATGCCTGTCCTGCAAGCCGAAAACCTATATCCTTTTTGTTCAGAGGATGCAGGTCATTATCCTCCCCTAAATCAATGGCCACCGCCATTCTTGTATATGGGACTGACAGGGCTTTGCTCTGGCATTCCCTGACCATCGCCCAATCACCGGAATTCCCATCCCGGTCAATATCATACAGTTCCGGTTTAAAGTTTGGAAGCTGCACATAAATAAACGGCAAAGTCTCATCTCCCCATTTATCTCTATACCCCTTTATCATCCTTTCCATTAAATCTGAATAATTTCCTGCCATCCTTGAATTCGCCTCGCCCTGATACCATAGGATTCCGGCAATCGTATAGCGATGGCAGGGAGCCATCATCCCATTGTATAAACCGGTAGGATTCCAATTCACAAAATCACTCGCCTCGCTCATGCCGCACTTCGCCCCTATGCGGTATTTCCATATTCCGGCTAGACTTATCCTCTCTTCCCCATCGGAAAGTTCATATGCTTTTCCCGGCGTGACCCTTCCCTGCCCGGTTTCCACATTCACCCGGACTGCAATCACATTGGTTCCCTCTTGCAGGAGGCCTTTCGGGACAACATATTTTCTGTGCGGGTATTGGTAATCGGTATGTCCCACCCGTACACCATTGATGTACACGGTATCACTGTCCACTATGGTTCCAAGCCATAAATTTGCTTTCCTTCCAACAAGTTCCTTTGGGATCGTAAATTCCTTACGAAACCACACACTGCCGATAAACCCTTTCAGTGCAGTGTCGCAAAAAAAACAAGGCACTTCCATTTCCTTCCATGATGAGGTATCTATATCGCTCTGCTCCCATTTCTCCTTCAGGCCTAAATCCATATCATCCAGACGGCTGTGCCATTGCTCCATTTGATGTTGATTGTTTTCTAACTGTTTATGCACAAACGCATCATCCCTATATTTATCTGCGGCAGCAAGAAAATCATCATATCCTGCCAGCATTTCCCTGCCCATCCATGATTCGATCCTTGAACCACCCAGGCTTGCATCAATCAGTCCTATTGGCACACCTGTCTTCTCATAAATCCGCTTAGCAAAATAATAAGCCACCGCTGAAAAAGCAAAAATGTTTTCTTTGGATGCCTCTTTCCATTGTCCTGTCAATAATTCTTTCTGCGGCCCGTGAAAATTACTATGCTCTGTAATTTTAAAAGTGCGCACAAATTTGTTGTCACAGTTCTCTATATCATCAGAATATTTGTCTTTCAGCTTTTCCATGGGATATTCCATATTGGACTGGCCAGAGCATATCCAAACATCCCCAACTGCCACATTTTTGACAATCCTTTTGTTTCCTGCATTGTCGCGGATCTCCATCTCATAAATGTCGCCCGCCTCAAGCCCATCCAAAAAGACTTCCCATTCCCCCTCTTCATTTACCTCAGCCGTATATTCCGATCCAAGAAAAGTAACCACAACTGTCCGTTTCGGTTCATCCATTCCCCATATATGTATTTTTTTCTTCCGCTGCAATACCATGCCATCACTAATTAATCTTGGTAACTTTAATGAACACATCTCAATCCACCTCAAATTATTATTGGATCTTAATAACAGATTTAACGATATCCGCTTTATTATTTACACTATAGTCCATAGCCTTCTGCACCTCATCCAGCGTAAATATATTGGTTACAATCCCTTTTAAATCTACTTTACCGGACGAAACAGCGTCAATCGCCATCGGATAGATATGCCTGTATCGGAAAATAGTCTTAAACGTAAGTTCTTTATCTAACGCCAGGCTCATGGGCAGAGTCACTTCACCGCTTTTACTATATCCCACCAGCACAATTGTTACGCCCTTTTTCACCATATGTATTGCCTGCACAGTAGTAGCCTGCGTCCCCGCTGTTTCTATAGCTAAGTCACAGCCTTTATGATCAGTCAATTCCATAACCTTTTCCACTACATCAACTTCGCTTCCGTTTATTACCCCATCTGCCCCTAACTCCATGGCTTTCTTTAAACGTTTTTCCACGATGTCCACTACATATACTTTTGATACACCCATGACTTTTAATGCCATCATTGTCACCAGCCCTATACAGCCTGCTCCCATAACTACTGCGGTCTGGCCTGCCCTTGCGTTCCCCTGCATGGCAGCATGAAAGCCAACCGCCAACGGTTCAATAAGCGCACCTTCTAACGTGGATACATTATCTGGTAATTTAAAACACAACCCCGCTTCATGTGCCACATATTCCTGAAATACCCCATCTACCGGAGGCGTCGCAAAAAACTCAACATCTGGACAAAGGTTATAACGCCCTGTTTTGCAATATTCGCAATGTCCGCAAGTCTTTCCCGGCTCCAATGCTACCCTGTCACCTATCTTCAAACTTTTTACATTTTTTCCTACCTCCACTACTATTCCTCCCGGTTCATGCCCGAGGACAAACGGAGGATTTGCCACAAAATCCCCAATTGCGCCGCTTTCATAATAATGCAAATCGCTGCCACAAATACCTACATACTCCAATTTGACCAATACCTCGTCATCCTTGGGGCACGGGATATCCCTCTCTTCAAATCCCATTTTGCCTATGCTAAGCATAACCGCGACCTTCATTTTTCCTTCCATGACATACCTACCTCCTATTATGTATTTTTTTCTATTACACTTCTTATTCCTATTTGAAAACCATCTCTTATCTTAAAAACACCAATAATTTTAATGCCCCTGCCAGAACTATCTGGCAGAAAAACGAACAGGGGAATTTTCTATAAATATCTACTCATACTTCCCACATAAAAATCCTTTAAAAGTCTAATACATTGCGAAAAGTCACAGATTAATTCTCACCGAAAACTGTAACTACAAAGCCATCAGTTTTCCTGCTTCCAACGCTATTTTTTTTGCAGCGCTTTTTTCCTGGTCTTCATGATGTGCAATATAAACAATTGTCTTGCCAGCAAGTGTGCGGTCGATGTTATCCAAAACTTCCTTTTCCGAACGGCGGTCCAGATGGCTGGTCGCTTCATCCAAAATATAGATATCCGCATCCCTTAAAAGCGTTCTGGCAAGTATGAGCCGTTGCTTCTGTCCTCCTGATATCATATCCCCCTCTTTACCGACTATTGTATCTAACCCTTCCGCAAAAGCTGCATCCTCCATTTCCAAGCCAACCAGCTGGCAGACAGTTTTCATTTCTTCCTCTGAAGCATTACTCTTTGCTAAAAGTAAATTCTCTCTGACGCTCATCTGAAACAGGCAGGAGTCCTGTGCAACATAGCAGATTCTTTTATACCGCTCTTTTTCGTCTATATTGCGTATTGGCTGATCCCCGATTAAAATGATCCCACTTTGTGGTTCAATAAGGCCTGCGAGAAGCTTTACAAATGTAGATTTGCGACAGCCGCTTTTACCTGAAATTTCAATGCGGTCTCCTTCTTGGACGGAAAAAGATACATCGTCCAAAATCATTTTATTATCGTAGGAAAAAGAAAGACCTGAAATTCTTATATTATAATTGTTTGTGCTGTCAACTGGAAGCATTTTACTTTTTTCTGCTTGTAATGTACACAGCACCCTGTCAATCATGCTCTGCTGAGCCAATAAATCAGCCCTGCCTGAGGACAGAAAATCCATTGCACTGGTCACCAGAGAAAAGAAAGATGAAAATGATACTATTTCGCCAATTGTCATGCTTCCCTGTATCACAAATATCCCTCCAATAAAATAGACCAGTATGGAACAAATTACTTTCTGCTTTATCAAAGGTATTACCAAATAGCGTGAGGCAAAGCAATAAATTCTTTTTGAATCCCAGTATATGTGATTATACAGAAATGACATATATTGTTTTTCTTTTTCTTCTTCCATGCATAAAGCTTTGATCTCCTTCCAATTGCTTAAAGTCTCCTGAAACCAGTTTATTTGCCTTTCATTATTCCCACGTATTTCATTTAATATCACCTTTTCTTTCTTCGCAATTTTTCCGTCTATTACAAAGCTCATCAGAGAAAAAAGAGCGGCTATCATTGTCAGTCCGGGATTAACCACACAGCATAATATCAGACCTGCAATAAGGCTGATCATATTAACATTATAATTTACAAAATATTTTTCAAGATAATCGTTCAGGAAAACGGAGTCCTTCTCTAAGGTTACTATAATATCGGATGCTTTTGTTTGTGAAAACCAGTCAACACTGTTTTTCAGAATATTTGAAAACATACTGTTTTTTATCTTTAGCAAAGATCTTTTGTTACACCAGACGCCATAATATGTATTCAAATATCCAAGGACGGTTTTTCAAAAAAAATGCCAAGATAAACAACACAATTATATTCTTTAAGTAAAATATCTTTCCCCCAACAAGAATTTCATCAATAAATACCTGATAAACGAATGGAAACAGATACCCGCTCAAAGTTAGAAGTATACCAATAAACATATATCCCAGAATAAACTTTTGCTCATCTTTGAGGACAGCGAATACTTTTGTATTTACTTTTTTTCTATAGCCTGACATTTTCATTCTAATTTCCACCTTCCGCAGCAAAGAGTTTCTTTATATACTGGCTGTTCAACAGCTTCTCTCTGGTATCAATTTGAATAGTATTGTCTTTCAGCAGAAGTATATAATCACTTTCTCTCAGTGAATAGTATCTATGCGAAATAATGATTACTGTATGACCCTCAAGCTTCTTAATTGTATCGAAAAATATTTTTTCATTTTCTCCGTCTAATGCACTGGTCGGTTCATCAAAAATAATAATTTGGGGATTCCGCAAAAGGATCCTTGCTATAGACAGCCTTTGCTTCTGCCCACCCGACAAACCTTCTCCATTTTCTCCCAGCATCGTCTGAAAGCCTTCTGGTTTCTCCATAATTTCATCATAAATTCCTACAAGCAAGCAGACTCTTTCTATCTCTTTTTTATCTGCATTTTCATTTCCCAACAAAAGATTCTCATATATTGTGCCTTCAAAAAAATAATTTTTTTGTTGTACATAGCCGATCTGCCTCCTCAATGATTTAAGGCTGCACTCCTGAATATTAAACCCGTCAATACATATTTTGCCTGAATTCAATTGATAGAAACGCATGATTAAATTTACAAGCGTAGTTTTTCCAATTCCGCTCTCACCCACAATTGCGGTAATTTTACCAGATGGAACAGACATACTTACATTTTTCAGAATCTGCTTCTCATCTTTATAGCCAAAGCTTACTCCACAGAATGAAACAGCTCCTTCATGAAATACGATATCTGCCCCCTGGCTGATTTCTTCTTCCTCAGAAAGAAACTTCTGTATGTAATTGACAGACGATAATCTGTCAAACCAGTCGGAAAAATATCCATTCATGTCAAGGATACATTCTTTTATTTCTTTATAGAAAGAATATATAACCAGAAAAGCGCCAATCGTTATCGTTTTCTCTGCAACTGCATTTGCAGCAATGATAAAAACAATTAATTCCAGCAGAAAATTTGATGTTTCAGAAATCATTTGCATATGATATTTGAATTTTTTCTTTTGTTTTGCAAATCAATCAAATCTTCTTCATAATTATTATATTTATCTTGCGCCACTTTCTCACTTTGCAGAAGTTTAATGTCAACTATTCCTCTTAAAATATCAAAAATCCAACCTTGGAATTCAGAATTAACTATTTTTTCATTATCAGAATATTTGCTTATTTTTGTAGTTGTCCTAATTGATATATAGGAAGATATGGAAACCAGTACCACGATCCATACTCCGATTTTTCCATTTAATGAAAATATATAAATAGAATATAATATATTTCTGTTAATGATAAATATACACTCGTCCGAAAAATTGATTATCATATTGATAAGGTCGCCATTTGCTATCTGGTCAAATGCCCTCAATGCCATCTTTTCCAGCTTTGAAAAAAGATCCTTTTTTATATCAAAAGCATACTTGGAATAATTATCATTGAAATACATATATACGCAGAAATATAAAATACACCAAAAAACCGTTATATATACAAGGCAACTTGCAATCGTCGTAAAATCTTTTATATTTTGGTGGTATATCATTTCATCTGCTAAAATCCCAAGAAAAATGGGCAAAATGAAACACAAAAGACCCTCTACATACCACCCGATAAAGAAAGCCCAAAATCCTCCCACATTTCTTTTCAAATATTTTCCAAGAAAAATCATGTTATTTATAAATACTTTCTTATAGTCAGTTTTTTTCAACCTAACTCCTCTCTCCGGCCAAATGGTAGAATCTAACCCTGTCCAACAAAGTAACTTTTCCATTTGCAATGGAAACATTACATGAATTTCCGAAGTGATTTCCCAGTATATCTTGCGAGTCCTGATCAAGAACATATATGTATTTATGATTCACTTCATTATCAAAAGTCAGGTACACGGTAAACACATGTCCATTTGTATTGGGCTCAGTAATAGCAGTACAGCATTCCCCATACCAATTTTCAAGAAAAACTCTCCCCTCCCCGTTCCATTGTATTGAACAGGAAACATATTGATTCATGCTGATATTATGCAAAACGATGAAGATCAAACATACGTTTAATACTATAAATACAGTAAAAAGAAAGGGGAATTTTGTAAAAAACTTTACAATAATTTTTAAAATTTTATTATTAATTACATTACTTTGATCCATTCTTTTCTCCTCTATTCAGGTTTGATATCACAGTATAGTCTCAAAGCGCACTTTACATCATTAATGTATCAGATATTGAGGTTCTTCCCATTTCTCCAAAATCATTCTCTGTTTTTTCAAAATCATAAATCATAAGTTCAGATTTATTTCTAACACATTCTTTTATGCACTGACCCGATTTTCCAAAAACCATTGTCGGAGCCGTTTGAAATGGTGAAATAGCATTTACGGAAACAGTAGTAGTAACATTTTCAACTGCCCGAGTTTGCAAGTGCCCTCTAATCATGTTATATCTTTCTCTATCATCTATATCTGCCACATCATAAAACAGAATGAGATTTATATCGGTTTTTCTTTTGTATAATTCCCGAAAGAATTCAGGAAATCTGATTTCAAAACAAATTCTGATGCCAAATAGTATCCCGTCCATTTCAAATATCCCATCCATACTGCCTTGTGTGAAATTATCCTTATCCCATCCCCACAGAACACGCTTGTCATAGAATTTGAATTGACCACCAGGCTGAAATAACATAGCCCTGTTATAAATTTCTTTCTCTTTGTATACAGTTCCAACAATAAAACAAATCTTATTCCCATCAGCAATTATTTGAAGTTTATCACACATTTCATGGACAAGATTAAAATCAATGCAAGACGAATTAGCTATGTTCCTCGAAGGATAACCTGTTAATGAACACTCAGGGAATATGAGTAACTGAACATTTTTGCTTTTTGCAAGGTATATTGCATTTTCAATTTCTTTAAAATTTTCAATAATATTTCCAGACACAGCAAATTGATATGCAGCAATTCTCATTTAATAATCACCTCCCTTCTACTTTCTGCGAAAGAGGGGCACAAGCATTTGATGCGCACATACCGCAAGCGGCATAGCGCACGTGCGCTCAACATATCGAAACACGCTACTTTTCTTTCGTATTTATGATATGCTCACATAACTTTCAATGCCTTTTTTCCATAATTTTCTGTTAACAAATAACAAAACTATTGCAACTGGGATTGATAAACAACATGATTTAAAACCCAATTTTCCTAATGCAAAACAGGACGGAATATAAGAAATAAAAGCAATTGAGCAGCCATACAATGCCTTTTTAATTTGGTCAGGAAATATACTAATAGGCTTTCTTGCCACATTGGCAATGCAGATAAATACATTTCTTATATAATCAATTTTTACCGTTTTAAAAACCGGAACAGCGGCAATAATTAATATCGAAGCAAATATCACTATGCCAGACAGGACAAAAATCAAATAACCAAGCAAAGAAAATATTGTCATTTTTAAATTCATTCCAATGCCCGCATACATGACAAGAAAAATCCCCACTAACGCAGCTGCCATTACCCCCATGTTGAAAAAATATGTTAATGTATAAAATTGACTATCCATTGGCTTTAGCAAAACATGGTCAAAAAAACCTGCTCTGATATGTTCTGATAAATTCTGCAAATTAGGCAATATAATACAGCTGACAATACTATCAATAATGAAATATGTGCCCAGCAAAAATATAAACTCATTCTTTTTCCAGCCCAAAATAATATCCGTATAATTATATAAAATATAAATAACAATCACTTCTTTGACTGTCCAGGATAAATGGACAGGAATACTTAGCAGGAAATTTGCACGAAATTGCATTTGTTGCTTTAAGTTATAAGAAATGATTTTTAAAAAAAGCCTAGCGTATTTCCTCATAATTGCCCCGTTCCTATTCTATAACCTGTCTTATTTTACCTCATCAAAGTTATCCGCCGTTTGCGATATGCTTTGAAAGTGCCTTGTTCCATAACCGTTTTGTAATTATCATCAAAACAATCATCCATGCCGTCATCATAAGAAAATCTTTAAATATATTTAATTCACCCCATCCTTTAAGATAAATTAAACATTGATAATACCCCATATATTTTGTTGGTAAAACTTCTAAAATAGATTTAATCCACCCGGAGAATATATCAAGCGGTAAAATGGATCCACTTAACAAAGCAAAAATCTCACCCTTTATATAAATGACAATCGAAGGGTTTTCCATATAAAATGTCAGGCATCCCAAAACAAACGATATTAAAAACCCTATCAGTACCCCGCCTGCTATAAATACAATAATAACTATCACTTTGTAGATATTCATAGATGCTTCTAATCCATTAGAAATATTGAAAATACACAGTGGAATGATATAAGCAAAAAAATCAACTGGAAAATAAACAAATTTGTTTCCTATACATTCAAAAAAAGAAATATCAATAAACGAGACCGGCCTTAACAGGTACGTATTTATTTGTCCATACAAAATATTATTTGCCATATCATATGAAAAATCATCAAAGTTTACCAGCCCATAAACAAAATTGGCAAAAAAAGTATATATTACCATTTCATAAAAACTATAACTTCCAATAATGCTCGTGCCTTTATAAATAGCCCGCCATAAGAAAAGCGAAAGTAATACAACAATAAACCGCATAAATATATTGACTATCAGATTGCCTCTATATGTAAAAGCCGTTTTAATAGCCATGACCATTGACTCCTGGTATTTTATTTTTTCCTTTGCAAACATTAAAGTTTCTCCTGAATATTACTGCTCTGTCCGTTAGCCGCCGTTATAAGTTCTATCACTTTTCCCAATGGCTGCTCATTTATTGTAATATCATCTATCTCTATTTTCTCCATTAATAAATTGACCATGTGCGGAACCTTATTCCTTGGAATCTCCCAGGTTATACTTGTTCCCTCCATATTTTTAATCCCACCCTTTTCTATTTGGGATGCTTTTGACAGCTGATTTGCCTTAAGCCTGACCGTTATCATTTTATATTTAGCAAAACTCTCAAAGCACTTTTCCAACAGATCATCAAACACAATTAAACCACCATTAATAATGATCATTCTCCCACAAATTTCTTGTATATCATCTAAAATATGGCTGCTTATAATTACAGTCGTTCCATTTTCCTTAGCCTCTTGAAAAATAATTTCCCGGATAGCTTCTGCAGATGCGAAATCCAGCCCAAGTGTAGGTTCGTCCAACAGCAGCAATTGCGGGCGGTGAATAAGGGAGGCTATCAGTTCAAACTTCATTTTTTGCCCTAAGGACAATAATCTCACTGACTGGTTTAAGAACTTCTCTACCCCTAACTTTTCGGATAAACCTTTTATCCTCTTTTGTGCGTCTACACGATTGATCTCATATACTGAAGCGAGGAAATCAAAGGAATCTTGTGCCGGTAAATCTGGACGCAACTGCCCCTTTTGTCCTGATATAAATCCTAATTTTTTCAAAAATTCATAATTCTTTTCAAAAGGAATATATTGGTCAATTGTTACTTTACCATCTGTGCTTGATAACAGGCCTGCCAAAATCTTTAAGGTAGTCGTTTTTCCGGAACCATTGCTTCCCACAAACCCGACTATCTCTCCGCTTCCTACATGAAAGCTTATGCCTTTTAATGCATTTACTTTTGTTTTTTCTCTATGAAAAAGAGACATAACTGCCGCCTTAAATCCCGGGTTCTTTTTATATATCACATATGTTTTTGACAAATCCTCAACTTTGATTTCCATAATACTTCTCTCTCCAGATAACAAAATAAACTAATTATTTATGCTATTATTTCCAACACTATAATTTTAACCTCTCAATCTATTTGACTATGTTCATTACTATATCTTCCATTGACATTTCAACAATTTTCACAGAGCATATATCCTCTTTGGCACTCATAGTCCCTACACCAGGTATAACTGTTTCCTTCCTGCTTTTTCCAGAAAAGTTTCCCTATAAATATTTATTATACTGCCCATCTGGAAAAGGGTTTTCTAATCCTAAAACCCTGGGCCATAAACCCATATCATCAATCACAAACCCCATGATCATTCCCATATGACTATGCAAATGTCTGAACTGCGCTAAAATCAAAGTAAACTTACAATATTCACACCCTTGAGGATATTCCAGCAATTGTTCGTCAGTCAATTCGGACAGGTATGTTTGAATTTTTGTTTCAATACATGCAAAATAAGATTCTATTTCTTTTCGGGAAAGAACTTTTGGAGAAATAACATCTAAATTATTCAAATCTTTTTCATGAATATCAGGTTCACGGAAATTCTTGTCTCTCGGGTTGATATACCATAGATCCAACGAATGCAGCATATGGTATATGTGCTTCCAGCAAGGCATTTCGCAATATTTCTTATTCCACAATTCCTCCGGAACACAATCAATTACATTTTTCACTTCCCATAATGCCCGGTTTGTCTGTTCTTCAATAATCTGAGTTAAAGTATTTTGATTCATGCAGACTTCCATCTAAATAATGTCTCCTTTCCTTCCATAAAACAGGCAAAATTCCATAAACAGGAAATAATATATTAACAAGTTTTTTTTCTTCTACACTACAAAACTGCCTAATATATGAATCCCTCCTGCATTGGTTTATTTCAATTTTAAGTTTATTACATACTACCACTGCATCATTTAAACGTTTTCTGGCTAAATTTTTAGCATATTCTGTATATAGGCTTTCAATAACACCAAGCTTTAAACTAAACTCCTGAAAAAAACTCGATTTCTCATTTAAAGTCGATTCAGTAATTATATTACCGTCTTTGTCTAATACATATAATGGTTCATCAATCATCCCTCCATACATTAACATCCTGGCAATACCTATTAATCCCAAAGAATCTAATTTGTCAGCATCATAAAGAATCCTTGCTTCTGTTGAATTGGCCTGTCGTTTTTTCTTTTGTCTATGTGTTAAAATAGCATTAGAAACTAGTTGTGCCCTGCTCTCCTCCCAACCGGCAGCAAGAAGATATTCATACGCCTTTTTACTTCCAATTTCGGCATGACATACATCTAATTTCTTTTTCTGATCTACTCTCCCTATATCATGCAGTAAAGAAGACACGATTAATATATCTATATCACACTTATCATCTATATGTTCCATTATATCTAATGCATTAGCCAACACCCTATACACATGTTCCTTTCCATGGGCATAATCAACCTCTTCCATTTCTTCAAGCATATATGTTTCTATTCTCTTATACCCAGCAATATCCATCTCTATCTCCTCTCAATCTAATTCTATATTTAACCTTGCAAAAAACTTAAAAATTTTTATATCTTATTGGTATCAGTTACTATTTGGTAAAATCAATATGCCTCCATATTTTTTTACTATAGCATAACTTATTAAAGTGCGATGAATAAATTCATAAAACGCTTTTATTTAATCCGAAAATGCCATTTTCTTTTCATATGAATATACTTTTTCATTCAAAAATGGCATAGATACACTCTCTTTCCATTTTCTAATAAAATTCCCCGCAGCAAAACTGCGGAGAATTTACCCCGAACCATTCAATAGCCTAACGATACCATCAATTAATTTACAATTCTTCCTTCATAATTGTCTGATATTTCTCCATAATCTCATCATACAATCTCTGTCTGAACTTCTTTGTTACCGGATAAGCAATATCCTGATAGATATCTTTTCCATTATCATCAAGACGTCCTGTCTTGTAATCTGGCATGGAGACAAAGATGTTTCCTTTCTGGGAGATGCCGATTCGGATTCCGGTCACTTTGAATACATTGTTGAAGGTGACGGATGCGTTAGCCTTTATGCTGCCCTCCTGATTTTGCATGGGAGTTACGGTTACTTTGATATCCATGTGTCCTGTACTTTCTGTATTGATTGTATCTGCTGTATTTACAGTGTTGTTTGTGTTGGTCATATTGTTTGTTCTCCTTCCTGTCTGCCTCTTTTGGCTCTGATGGATTCCTGTTTTTATGAATAAATTGCGCTCTTATTAACACGGGGATGTCCGATGAAATCTGGCATCCGTTGTTTTAAATTGACAGCTTTTCCGCCTGAATATTTTCATTTTTTCTTGTGTTTTTTTGATTTCCTAAATCTTCCAGGCTTTCTCCCTGGCATTTTCCGGCTCCGCCGGAACTGATTCATCTCATCTTATCCTTTTCTGCCATGGATAGATTTACAACCTGTTTCCCATTTCTTTTTTGTAAAACCCTTTCAGATACCCTGCCACAGCTTCCGCCATATCCCCCTGCTCTTTACAAAGCCCTTCCACAGTCACAGCGAGCATATCCTCCATCAAAAGATAGAGATAGCTGTTCATATCCTGCCGTTTCAGCTCCTTTACGGCTTCCATTGCCCTGCCGCTTATGGGGATCGGCATTCTGGTGAGGCTGATCCCTGAGGGCCGGTATGCCATAGCTCCCGCTTCCCCCTTCCGGAATTTGATATTTTCCACCAATTTCCTGCTCCTTTCTGCCTTCTGCCCTATCTTCTGCTCTTTCTGCTACCGCCCTCTGTTTTTCCCTTTTCATATCCAAAGCTTTCTCTATCCCCATGAGTATCTGCCCCGCCACAGATAAAGCCGTATTGCACAGGCCGTATACCATGAGCCTTGGAGCGGTAGCGAGTACCGGGAGCAGGGAGGAAACAGGCGGCGGTTTTACATCCATGCGTACCGCCGCCATATACTGTGCGCTTTGGATAACCGCATTTGTGATGTCATAGATATGCTCCGGGTTTTGGGAATTGTAGCGGCATAATTCGCTGATATTTTCTATATACCTTTTATCCTCATAATAGATTTCCCGCTCTACCGCTTCCTTCACATAATCCTGCACGTTTGCTGATTTTGCATGGAGAAGGGCAAGCATCTCTTTTTCATTGTTTTTGTCTAATCTCCATATTTCCGGCCTGCCCCTCCCGTTGGTGTCGGTTATGTCGAATACATGGTCTATGTAGGAGCGGTAGCTGTTAGAATCTATGATGGCAATCCCCTTGCTCCCCTTGCGTACATACCTTCCCTTTTCCCGCCACCCGGCGTAGGTCTCTACCATCCGTGCGTCCGGCCTCTGGGCGTAGAGCAGGCTGGCGTTCTCAAAGCCCATCTGATAATGGACGGCGGAAAATTTAAGGAAGCTGCTCCATGAAGCTTCGTCCTGAATGATTTTCGGCACAATCTCACGGTAGATATCTTTGGTATAGATGATGCCCTTCATTTCCTGCCCCTTTCCGGTAAATCATTTTCTTATTTTCAAAGCCATGACGGCCTGCCGCACAAGACGATCTTCCCCACGGAATAGACCGGGCGGAACACCACACATCCCTTTGACGAGGAAGCATCCACCAGATATCCGTTCCCGGCATAGACCGCCACATGGGAAATATTCTGATACCTTCCATTTCTGGTAAAACTATAGAAAATCAAATCTCCCGGCTGGATATCCTCATAGTCCACTTCACATCCCCTGTCGGATAAAAGCTTTCCCTGTGAGGCGGCTGTGTTTGATCCGTGATAAGAGAGGTTGATGCCCGCTTCCTTATAAGAATAATAAGTGAGGGAACTGCAGTCGTAATAATCCCCGCTGTCACGCTTCGCCTGGCTATAGGGCTTCCCAAGCCTTGCGAGGGCGTTCTTCACCGCCTGTGAGCCGGTATCGCCGCCAAGGTTTAACCTTTCTTCCTCTTCCGGCGTCAGGCTGCTCCTTCCGGGGCTTCCATAGCCGCCGGTCAGCCCTTCTATGTTTTCCAGCACTTCCGGTGACATTAAGTAGCGTAAAATCTCCGTTTCTTCCTCTGTAAATATCCCTGTGCGTATGATGTCCTCACTGGTAAGGAGCGTGATGCAGACTTCCTTTATCTTAATCTCCACTTCCTCCGTCCTTATGGTGACATTCCCCCAGAAGTCTTCTTCCTCATAGGACTGCTCCACAATCTCTATGCGGTGGCTGGTATGCAGGGAAGTCATTTCATCAAAAGTATCTTTTAAAAGCCTTTGATTCTTCTGTGTCATCACCGTTGCGGTATCGCCAAAGCCGTGTTTTACCATGTAGACCATGAGGATATCCGCCATGTTGTCTGGCTCCCCGTCTCCTTCGTAATCCTCATAAATCAGTTCCGTCTCATCCCCTCTACCGGGGTCGGCAAGTTCTTCCTGAACTATCTCCCTGAAATCCTCCGTATATTCCGCAAGCACCTCCACCACCCCCGGCCCGTCTGTCAACTTCGGGAGCAGGATGGAAAACGGCGAATTAAAAAGAAAGGTGATGATAAGTGTGATGATAAAAGCAGGGATAAGTATGGGAAGCAGGGATGCCCCTATGGAAAGAAATGTTCCCGTCACTGCCGCTTTTGCTTTCCCTAAAAGCAAGTCTTTCGCCACTTTTAAAAGGCTGTCTTTCTGTTCATCCTGTGAGAACTTATCCCTGGCATAGGAGAGCAGCCGGAGCGTGGCTGTCCTTTTCCTTCTTCTTTCTGCGCCGGATTTACCGCCGGTATCTCTTTTCGTATTTTTCCTGTCATTCCTATGTTTCTTACTTTCTTTTGTGTTTCTGCTTTTTCCGCTGTCTCTACCCGTATCCATATCCTTAATCCCGGCTTTGTCCTGCTTTCTCTGTCCGTAGATTCCCTTACCACGCTGGCGGATGGAATCACCGGAAGCTTTTGTGCGGAGATGAAGAAGGGCGGTGCCTTTTGTCCGTTGGGTATGCAGATTATTTTGTGCCTCTGATAAAGCCGGTTCTCCTGTCTGGCGCAGTGGGGATAAATGTAATTCCGGTTTATATTTTTCTTCTGTTTTCTGTGTTCCAGCTTCCCTGTCCGTATCTGGTTTTCTGGCTGTATCTGATCCGGCATATGCATTCCTGCCCATGCGTTCCTGATTTCGGAATCCCAGATATTTCTTCTTTTTGTAGCCGGATATCTGCCGCCCCCTTTTATCTTCAAAAGACCGTGCAGACGCACTGGCCGGATTTATTTCCCCTGCATCTTTTACCGGAATATCTCCCGCTGGCCTTAAATTCCGTAATTCCACTACCCTGTTTCCATGCCGGATTTTCAAGCCCCGGGCTGGCTGTTTCCTATGTATTTCTTTCTTTGAAAAATTCCTTCCTTTGAAAATAAACGCATCTGTATGCCTGTTTATCCCCGGTGCTTCCGGTCTCCTATGGATAACGGTATCTTTCGTCTTTATGGTATTTTCATGGTAAGCGGAAGGATGGTGCGGCTGAACCTGATGCCGTGTCTGGTGCTGGTCAGTCTGGCTGCCATTGGCTAGCCTCTTGTCCTGAAAATCCAGCTCCCGATATAAAAGGTTATGCGCTCCCGCCCTGACCGCCTGTTCCTGATATTCCCGATACTGCGGCTTCTTTGCATGGATATTTCCCGGCGCAACAGAAGCTCCGCCGCCAACTCCCCCACTACCATCCCCGTTACAATTTCCATAATCTGTCCGGCATATTTTTATATCATAATGTGCTTCACTGCCTCCGCCATCAGGATTTCTGTATGTCTGCCCCTGTACCCTTGCTCCTGAATATCCACTCTGCCGGAGCGCATCCTGCTTTTCCTTTGCGGATAAATTTACAGTATTCTTCGTATATTTCTTCCCCTGCCCCGCATAATGGATCCGCCTGTCCGCTTTCTTTTTGGCTGTGAAATTTTTATCCGTCCTTTTTATCCTCATAGGCTCCCCTGCCCGTTCTCCCGATACCACTTCGCC
>Ga0137297_10397_pt1 | contig 33168 bp, 33 predicted proteins | sample RamsorincwithD2O_FD_97191 | JGI IMG/M metagenome (GOLD analysis project Ga0137297, IMG submission 97191) | Mouse cecal microbial communities from Vienna, Austria - Mucin amended with D2O | ecosystem: Host-associated > Mammals > Digestive system > Large intestine > Cecum | place: Austria: Vienna...
GATACGGATCTGGGGACGGTGGACTATCTGCACTGCAACAGATGCAATAATGACAGCAACTGGCGGCTGCAGAGGACGACATCCTGGTTTACGCTGTTCTTTATTCCGGTGATACCGTACCGCAGGGAGTATTATGTGTACTGCCCGATCTGCCACTGGACGACGGAGGTGCCGAAAGAAGAAGCGAAACGGATTATGGAAAAACGCAAGGGGCTGGCACTACAGCAAAAATGAGCTGCTATGTATTGTCCGGGATTTCGGTACAACGGTTACGATTTTATACATAAAATACATACTTTATCTGGACAAATGACAAAGGTTATACTAAGATAAAAAGAAAAAATAAACTGCTCCCCGAGGATGAGGAACAGACAGCCGCAAAGGAGGAGAAAGTTATGGAAAAAAAACAGCTTGACTGGTCAAATCTTGGTTTCGGTTATATGGAGACAGATGCAAGGTTTGTTTCCACCTACAAAAACGGAAGCTGGGACGACGGCGGGATTGTCACGGATGCCAATATTACGCTGAATGAATGTGCGGGTGTTTTTCAGTATGCACAGACGATCTTTGAGGGCCTGAAAGCATACACGACACAGGATGGACATATCGTATGCTTCCGCCCGGACTTAAACGCAGCGAGAATGGCGGATTCCGCAAAAAGACTGGAGATGCCTGTATTTCCGGAAGATAAATTTGTGGATGCGGTGGTGGAGACGGTGAAGGCAAACGCCGCTTATGTACCGCCCTTCGGTTCCGGCGCAACGCTCTATATCCGCCCCTACATGATGGGAATTAACCCGGTGATCGGTGTGAAACCGGCAGATGAGTATATGTTCCGGATCTTTGTAACGCCGGTGGGACCTTATTTTAAAGGCGGCGCAAAACCCCTGACGATCAAGGTCAGCGATTTTGACAGAGCTGCGCCTCATGGCACGGGCCATATCAAGGCTGGACTGAACTATGCGATGAGCCTGCACGCCATCGTGACGGCGCACGATGAAGGATTTGCGGAAAATATGTATCTGGATCCGCAGACAAGAACAAAGGTGGAAGAGACAGGAGGCGCAAACTTTATCTTTATTACAAAGGATGGAAAGCTTGTGACGCCGAAGTCGGACAGCATTCTGCCCTCCATTACAAGACGCTCTCTTGTATACGTGGCGAAGCATTACCTGAATATAGAAGTGGAAGAAAGAGAAGTATTTTTAGATGAGGTAAAAGATTTTGCAGAGTGCGGTCTCTGCGGTACGGCGGCGGTGATCTCTCCGGTAGGTAAGATCGTGGATCACGGGAAGGAGATCTGCCTGGCAAGCGGCATGGATGAGATGGGACCGACGACAAAGAAACTCTATGATACGCTGACGGGGATCCAGATGGGTAAGATGGAGGCGCCGAAGGGATGGATCAAAACGATCCTGTAAGGTAAGATGTTCAAAACGGGATAATGGGAGACGGTTATCCCGTTTAGTGATGCAGGAAAAGAGGTATGCCGGCTGTGGATGAACAGGAAAAAATGATAGAGGAAGTTCTGCGGCATCTGGATCATGAAATGGAGTCAGGCGCATTAAAAATGAGCGTGAATTTCAATGAGCTGCAGGAGGAGGAGAAACTGGTGGACCATAAATGCTGTCATATGTATGGCAGACCTGTGAATGAGGTTGTGGGATTTTTAGATATGTACTCGGATTCTTCCATGGAAAAGGATTAAGTGCAAAGTAAGCGGTATGGCTGGCTTAAAGCTCTTTTTTCAGGGATCCGGGCGTATTTCCAAACATACGGTAGTAGGAGCGCGTAAAGGTGGAGTAGTGCTGAAAACCGGAGGAATAGCAGGCTTCGGTTAATGGCATGCCGTGCTGGATTTTGTCTCTTGCAGAAAATAGACGCTTTGCATTGATGTATTTTCCGATGCTGTAGCCTGTCTCCTGCTTGAAAATATGCATGAGATAGCGACGGCTGATAAAAAACTGTTTCGAAAGCGTCTCGATGGAGAGATCACTGTTCAGGTGTTCATTGATATAATGAAGTACTTCGGTGATTTTCCGGTTGGAGGAACCGGTCTCAATGTAGCGGAATGAATCAGTTAAAAAACTTCTGTTGAGTTCAATGAGAAGTTGAACAAACAGGCAGCGGCTATACAGTTCTGCTGCATATTGATGATCGGAAAGGGAGGCTTCCAGCTTTTCACAGAGCCTGAACAGTCTGGGAACAGAAGAAGAAGAAGTACGCAGCACCGGGCAGAGCTCTGTGTTTTCCGACTGTTTCCGGAAACAGGTTTCCAAGGAAAAATCTTCCGAGATAAAGGAAGTTAAAAGTTCCGGTGAAACATAGAGGATGATCCGCTCATAGGGGGCGGTGGATCGTATCACGGGCCTGTGTACTTCACCTGCAGCGATCAGGACAATGTCGGAAGGCTCCAGGCGATAGGTGATCCCCTCAATGAAATAGTCAACATCCCCGGAAAGAAAGAACATGATTTTATAGAAATCGTGGTAATGACATTCATAGTTTTTCATTTCATGGTCTGTTAAGTGAAAGAGTTTAAAAGGCTCGTTCAGATATCCGGTTTTCTCGTAATCTGTGTTTACCATGGGAAGGACCGTATCCTTTCTGGGGCCGTGCGGGATGTTTGGCTTTGTCATTGATGGCTGTTATAACAAATTCCCGATACGGAAATTATTCGGTATCGGGAATTTATAAATATCTTTTAATATGTATGTTCTGCCTGAAAAGTATTAGTAAAGTGCAGGTGCCAACAGCATGGTCACTATCTGGCCCATGGCAATAGCGGCAACTACCAGCAAAAGGCAAAGAACAATCTTAATACCGATATTCAGCTTACTTCTGATTACAACCGCGGTAACAAGAAGAGCGATCAAAGCCCAGAGCCATCCGGAGAAGAGAACACTGACGATATCCAGTATCAGGAATACCCATCCCCATGCAGGAATCTTCTGATATTCCCAAGGCTGTCCTGTAGCACAGTCATAACCATTGTACGAAAGTACAGGTGCTGCCATAGACTGAATAACTAAAGTTGCAGTTCTGTTGCCAAGGGGAATAGTATACTCCGTGTCAACAAAGTGTGTTTTCTTTGCGAATTGGTTCAGTTTCTGAACGTTACCATTGATGCTTACCTTGCTGCCCTTCAGATCAACTGAATAAGTGCCTTCGTCTGTTGTAACAGACCATGATTTTTTTGCCATTGTAGAGTCTCCCTCTCTTTCCGTATAATTATGCAAAAGAAACTTTTGCATTTTATATGGTATCATTTTGACGCTCAAATGTCCAGTGGGGGGGCAAAAAATATGAAATGTTTCTAAAAAAATACAAAAGAAGATGGAAAAACAAAACACCGCCCCCACAACATTTGTTACAGAAACAGTGCTTCGTGGGCCATCAGGGACTCGAACCCTGGACAAATAGATTAAGAGTCTACTGCTCTACCAACTGAGCTAATGGCCCGAACAATATTATTCATAACAATGATAACTTTATAAATGTATGCGTTATTGTTTGCAACGCAACAACAATTATAGTATAATGTTTTTAATAATGCAAGAGTTTTTTGCAAAATTTTCAAAAAAATTTAAGAAACTAAAATTTAAAATAATTGCAGAAAGAATGAAGACAGAGATGATATTTGAAAGCCACGCGCATTATGACGATGATGCATTCGATACGGACAGAGATACATTGTTATCGGAATTACAGGAAAATGGGATCGGCTATGTGATGAATATATCTTCAAGTCTGTCTTCCGTGCAGGCGACGCTTTCTCTGGCAGAGAAATATTCTTTTATTTATGCTGCGGTAGGTGTACATCCTGATAATACGGGAGAACTGAATGATGAAAGCTTTGCATGGCTGAAAGAGCAGTGCAAAAAAGAGAAAGTCCTGGCGGTAGGTGAGATTGGATTAGATTATTACTGGGACAGCGTAGAGCGGGATGTGCAGGGGAAATGGTTTGCGAGGCAGCTTGCCATGGCAAACGAGGTGAAGCTGCCGGTAGTGATTCATTCGAGGGAGGCGGCAAAGGCAACATTAGATATTATGAGAGCAGAAGAAGCTGTGGAAAGAAGGGGAGTGATCCATTGTTTTTCCTATACAAAGGAGACCGCCCGGGAATTTCTGGATATGGGATATCTGATCGGTGTGGGTGGTGTTGTGACGTTTAACAACGCGAAGAAACTGCGGGAGTGTGTGGGTTACGTGCCGATGGATGCTATTTTGCTGGAGACAGACAGTCCCTACCTTGCACCGGTTCCCTACAGGGGGAAAAGAAACTGTTCCCTGTACCTTCCATGGGTGGTAGCAGAGATTGCGCGAATCAGGGGGATCACGGAGGAAGAGGTTATACAGGCGACAGAACGGAATGCAAAGAGATTATTTATGGACAAAGGACAGACATAGTATGGCGACATTGGGAATTCCTCAGAATACGATTGAGATATTGCAAAAATATCAGTTTCATTTTCAAAAGAAGTACGGACAGAATTTTCTGATCGATACATCTGTGCTGGAACGGATCATAAAGGCGGCACAGATCAGTACGGAGGATTGTGTGCTGGAGATCGGGCCGGGGATCGGGACGATGACGCAGTATCTGGCTGAAACTGCAGGAAAAGTAGTGGCAGTGGAGATCGATAAGGCGCTGATTCCGATTCTGGAGGAGACCCTTGGGCCATATGAAAATGTTACGGTTCTGCAGGGGGACATTCTGAAAGTGAATATCGGGGAACTGGCAGAAAAATATCATAAGGGAAAGCCCTTGAAGGTGGTGGCGAATCTTCCCTATTATATTACAACACCGATTATCATGGGGCTGTTCGAAAAAAAAGTGCCGCTTGACAGCATCACGGTAATGGTGCAGAAAGAGGTGGCGGAGCGAATGCGGGCAAAACCCGGAACGAAGGATTACGGCGCGCTCTCTCTTGCTGTGCAATATTATGCAGTGCCACAGATCGTGGCAAATGTTCCGCCGAACTGTTTTATGCCGAGACCAGCAGTTGGCAGCGCGGTGGTGAAACTGACATGCTTTGAAAAACCACCGGTGGAAGTGAAGAGTGAAAGGTTTCTGTTTGCATTGATACGCGCTGCTTTTAATCAGCGCAGAAAAATGCTGATAAATGCGCTGACAGGGGCCGGAGGGATTGACGTAACAAAGGACAGAATCACAGAGGCTCTGGAAAAACTGGGTATTCAGGAAACGATACGGGGAGAGAAATTATCTCTTGCAGAGTTTGCAGGACTGGCGGACATGCTTTACAATGGTTCGGGCGAAATCAGATCTTCGGAATACGACATTTAAGGTACAATATTTAGTATGTATTGTTTTGACTTATAACAAAACCTATGGTACACTTAAAAATTAGAAAAGAGTTTGAGGTGAGTACCTTTGGATAAACAGGAATACAAGATAAGATCGGAAGAAATCAGAGCTTTAGTGGAAGAAAAGAATTATCGAGAAGCGGCTGACCTGGCGGATACGATCGACTGGCGCAGGGTGAAAAGTGTGAAAATGCTCTGTATGATCAGCGATGTTTATAAGATGGTCCGGCGCTATGAGGACAGTAAGACCATATTGGAGATGGCTTACGAGAAGCGTCCGGGCAGCAGGATGATCGTGTTTGCACTGACGGAGCTTTGCCTGAAGTTAGGCGATGTGGTCAATGCATGGGAGTACTATAAAGAATTTTGCCAGGTGGCGCCGGATGACAGCAGAAAATATATTTTGCTGTATAAAGTGTATGCAGCGCAGGAGGTCAGTCTCGAAGAACAGATTAAGGTACTGGAAAAACTCAAAGAGGAAGAATACATAGACAGGTGGGTTTATGAACTTGCTTACCTGTATCATAAGATTGGCTTTGGCACAAAATGTGTGGAAGAATGTGACGAAATGATTCTCTGGCTGGGCGAGGGGAGGTATGTGCGCAAGGCGATGGAATTGAAGATGCTCCATGAACCTCTGACGCCAAAGCAGCAGGCGCTTTACAACGGAGAGAGGCAGGTGGAGATAGAACTGGGGGAGACCCAGGTGATTCCGAATCTGGATGCCGCTATCGTCAGGGAAAATGAGGGCAGGAGCGTTTCGGAAGCGCCGACCATAAAACTGCCGGTAGATGAATTGGGTGATATTCAGGTGAAGATTCTGGATGACAGCCCTTATAATACGATGAACCTGCAACAGGAGCTGGCGAAAGATATGAAGCTCCTGATGGAAGGGGAAAGCAGAGAATCTGTCTGGGAGGGAATGGATCCGGTTATGCCGGGTAGTCAAAATGAGGATTTTGTCTATGGACAGGAGGCAGAGGAGAGCGTATCCTATAAGGAAGAGGAAGCTTTCTATGATGGAGATGAAGAGGAAATTATAAGCAATACCGGAGAACTTCCGCTACAGGAGGTACCGGAGGAGGAAGAGGAGGGGGTAACGGACCCTATTACGAAGAGTCTTATTGCACCAATGTTAGAGGAGACACAGGAGATACCGCCTGTGCCTGACCTGGAGGAGGTATTTTTTGAGGATCCGAATACAACGGATCTATCGAATGCAACAGTCCATCCCGAAATAAAAGCAGCAGCTGCGCAGATGGAAATTGAGGAAGTGAGAGAACTGGAAGAGGAGGCTCATCCGGTTTATGAGGAGGAAAGTGCTGCCGCCGGTGTGAAGAAAGTGATCGTGCCCACGGTGCCGGGACAGGGAATTCTCAGACCCCCGAAAGAAATGATGGAGCCGTCGGATTTTGCGGTGCATAATTCAGGATTTGACGAGATGCTGTCACAGGAAGCAGACGGGCAGATTTCCCTTATTGTGCCGGAAAAGGAAAAAGTGGAAAAACAGATCACCGGCCAGATGAGCATTCAGGACATCCTGCAGGAATGGGAGCAGATGAAGAAAGACAAGGAGGCCCGGCTGAAGGATGATGTACAGAAAAGTGTATTAGATCAGACAGGTGATATATTTGCAGAGTTTGAGGCTTCCAAGGATGCGCTGATCAGGGAACTGGAGCAGACTGCAAAAGACGCTGAGGCGAAAGAGGCCCAAAAAGCAGCGGACAGAGAACTGGCCCCAGAGCCTGAAGAAGAGGTCACGGCAGAAGAAACAGCAAAAGAGGAAGAGCCAGAGGCTGTCTATGAAGAGTCAGAGCCTGAAGAGAATACGGGTGAAGAGAATGCGGCAGAGAGAGAGAAAGATAGGGAACGGAAACTGCCGGAAGAACTCAGGCCGGTATTGAATGACAGGCCCCTTTCGCCGGAAGAAAAAGAATTATTTGAATCGTTTGTTCACAGCCGTAAATCAAAGAGCCAGCTGTTACATGTACTGGATAATATGAGCCTGGCAGCTTATACGGGAAATGTGCTGATCACCGGAGAAAAGGACGCAGGAGCCATGAATTTTGCAAGAAATCTGGTGCGGGATATGCAGATGTCTGACAGCAATTTTTCCGGCAAAGCCGCAAAGATCACAGGGAAAGCCTTAAATGGAAAGAAACCGGGCGATGTGATAGACAAGCTGAAAAACGGTGCGCTGATCGTGGCGGATGCTGGCGGGATGAACTGCTCAACGGCGGAGGAACTTGTAAAGGCACTCCAGACAGAGAGCAAGGGAATTATTGTGATGCTTGTGGATACCAAGGGCGCTATCAACAGTCTGCTGGAAGTCAATGAGGTATTGACGGATCCTTTTAATACCAGAATAGACATTGAGGCGTTAAATGACAGGGCCCTTGTGGCTTACGGAAAGAAGTTTGCCTATGATAAGGAGTACGGTATTGACGAGATGGGGGTACTGGCACTTCACACCAGAATCGCGGACATGCAGACAGCGGAGCATTCTGTCACTACATCAGATGTGCGCAAGCTGGTAAAAGAGGCGATCCGGCATGCGGGTAAAAAGACACCAAAGCATTTCCTTGATGTCCTGGTTGGAAAGCGTTATGATGAAGAGGATATGATTGTATTAAGAGAAGAGGACTTTTTCTATTATGCGTGAGAACGATCGGGTGTACCGGGGGAGGTTTACTGAGCTGATTATCCTGATGAGAAAGTTTTCGGATCAATACATGAAATAAGGAAGAGAGAAGGGGGCAAGGTATGGCAAGAAAGAAAAGCACTTTGGATACAAGACCGGAGGAAAAAAAGGTGTTTATATCCGAGGCGGATCAGTTCCTGTTTGCGCAGGGCACACATTATGACATCTATAAAAAACTGGGAGCACATCCCTCGGAGGAGGGCGGAAAGAAAGGCTATTTCTTTGGTGTATGGGCGCCCAATGCGGCTGAAATTTATGTGATCGGTGAATTCAACGGTTGGGATGAGACGGTGAATCCGATGAAAAAGCTGGGAGACGGCGGTATCTGGGGGCTGTTCATTCCGGGAGTTGAGAGAAACCAGATGTACAAGTTTCTGGTGATAACTGCCGCAGGAGAGAAACTTTATAAGGCAGATCCTTTTGCAAATTATGCGGAAATGCGTCCTGGTAACGCCTCAAAAACTACAGATCTGTCAGACTTTAAATGGGGAGATGCGCTCTGGCTTGAGAAACGCAGTCAGAAGGATATGAAGAAAGAGCCGATGGCTGTTTATGAATGCCATATCGGTTCCTGGATGAAACATCCGGACGGCACGGAAGACGGCTTTTACAATTACAGAGAGTTTGCTGACAGAGCGTGTGATTATGTGAAGGAGATGGGATATACCCACATTGAATTGATGGGCGTTGCAGAGTATCCTTTTGACGGATCCTGGGGATATCAGGTGACAGGCTACTATGCGCCTACTTCAAGGCACGGAGAGCCGGCGGACTTTATGTATCTTGTCAATAAATTTCATAAAGCGGGAATCGGAGTTATTTTAGATTGGGTACCCGCGCATTTTGCCACGGACGCCCATGGCCTGGGGCGATTTGACGGGCAGTGTATTTTTGAACATCCCGATCCAAGGCTTGGAGAACATCCCGACTGGGGGACTAAGATCTTTAATTATGGTAAGACGGAAGTAAAGAATTTTCTGATCGCCAATGCGCTGTTCTGGCTGAAAGAATACCATGTGGACGGTATTCGTGTGGATGCTGTGGCGTCCATGCTCTATCTCGACTATGGAAAGCAGGAAGGGCAGTGGCTGCCCAATATTTACGGCGGCAATAAAAATCTGGAGGCGATTGAGTTCTTCAAACATCTGAATTCCGTATTGCGTGGCACTTATCCGGGATTTTTGACGATTGCGGAGGAATCCACGGCATGGCCCATGGTGACAGGCAGCATTGATGATGGTGGACTGGGTTTTTCCTTTAAATGGAATATGGGATGGATGCATGATTTCTGCGAGTATATGAAACTGGATCCTTATTTCAGGAAGAACAATCATTACGGTATGACTTTTGCGATGACTTACAACAGCAGTGAGAGCTATATTCTGCCGCTGTCTCATGACGAGGTGGTGCACCTGAAATGCTCCATGGTAAATAAAATGCCGGGCTATCAGGTGGATAAGTACGCAAATCTGCGCAACGGATATACTTTCATGTTCGGGCATAACGGCAAGAAGCTTCTGTTTATGGGACAGGATTTCGGACAGGAGAGAGAGTGGAGCGAAGCAAGAGAGCTTGATTGGTATTTGCTGGGAGAGCCTTTAAATAAAGGCCTTCAGGAGTATGTGAAAGAACTGCTTCATATTTATCGGAAGTATCCATGCATGTGGGAGAATGATGCGGACTGGAGCGGTTTCGAGTGGATGAATGCGGATGACTGTGACAGAAGTACCTACAGCTTTATCAGAAAATGCGAAAGCGATAAGAAGAGGCTGTTATTTATTATCAATATGACGCCGATGAAATGGGAGAAATACCGGGTCGGCGTGCCGGCAAAGAAGAAGTATAAATTGCTGCTTAACAGTGTGGAGGAGCGATTTGGCGGAAGCGGTGAGAAAGTGCCTGCAGAGATCACAGCGAAAAAAGAGGAGTGTTGTTTTAAGGAGTATTCCATTGTTCTGGATCTTCCTCCTTACAGTGCTTTGATTTACGCATTTTGAGGAAAGACTTCAGAGAAAAGTAAAGCCTGACGATATAAAGAGTGTATGTGAATGCATGCACTCTTTTATTATGTGCAGGCCCGCATAAGGAAGTTAGCTGCTAATGCAGCATGCGGGCTGCGCGGCGAGCAGGGGAAGATAAATCTTTTCTACTCGATTACAGGAAATAGATGCGGGAGAAGGGAAATAAATATGAAGATCACGTTTGAGCAGATGCAGGAACATGGGGTACAGGGAAAAGCAGGTATGGAAAGAGCTCATGGAACTGTGCGGGATGTGGAGAGCAGGGATGAAAAAGTAAAAAAAGCTGGGACAGCAGGCGCTTATACTGTCAATATCAGTGGTCAGGATATGCGAACGCAGGAGGGGACTTATAAAAAAGAAAGTATGACAGCGGAAGAAATCTCCATGCAGGCCGAGCAGATGGATATGGATGTGCAGAAAATGTATATGGCAGTCATGTCAAATTCCATGTCTCAGGATGAATTTCATAAGATGCTGGAAGACGGGTATAATGTTTCGGATGTGGATATTGAGACGATAGTGACGATCCTGGATCAGATTAAAGTAGCTGTGGCGAAAGGCGGCGGGATAGATGGTTTTACGGATGGGGTGTCGAAGGAGACATTAGAGCAGATCCTCGGCAGCAGTGCCTATGCGGAGGCATTGGAGAGCGGCCTGGAGGAGGGCGCAGCTGCCTATATGGTGGAACAGCAGATGTCTCCTACGGCGGAGAATATTTACAGGGCAAAATATTCTGCAGGTGTCTGTCAGAGGAGAGAGGAGAAAGTACCGGACGAAGAAAGCCCGGATGGAAAAGCATTCTGGGACCAGATTGATAGGGTTATTGAAAATGCCGGACTTGTGAAAGGCGAGGAAAGCAGGGCGGATGCCGCGTTTTTATTGCGATATGACATACCACTGACGGAGGAAAATCTGCAGTTGTATGATAAGTTAAAGGCGTTTAGGCAGGATGGGGAAAGGCCGTCTGAGGAGGAACTGAAAAGCAGGATCCTGATGCAGGTTTATGAAGGAAAAGCAGCGTATGAGGCGGATCTTTCGAGGACGGAGAGCATTTATGAACAGGCTGTGAATATTTATGATAAAGTACAAAAACTGCCACCGGAGGCAGCTGAGGAGGCAGCGCAGAATCATTCCGAAGGGAGAGATCTCACTTTAAGGGATATTTTGGAAAGAGGGCAGAAGCCGGGGAAAGTGGATCCGGAGAAAGAGGAGCAAACTCTGCAGGGAACACAGACCCTGGAGAGAGATGCCGCAGAAAGGGCGGGAGAAACGGAAGACAGAGATCTTCTGACAGCAAGAAGACAGCTGGAGGAAGTACGGCTGCGGATGACTGTGGAAGTCAATATAAAGCTTCTGAGAAGCGGTTTTCAGATTGATACGGCGCCTATGGAACAGTTGATTGAAAGGCTGCGGGCGGCGGAGGAAGCTCTTGCGGGGCAGGGCGTTTTGCAGGCGGAAGAAGCGGCGAAAAAGATAGAGGAGCTGCGCGGGATGCCGATGGCTGCGTTGGGCTATGTGGTTAGCAGGGAGATATCTTTTACCATAGATGCACTGCATGTGAGAGGCAGTGAGCTGCAGAGGGAGTTTGAGAGCAGTGAGGCCTGGCAGGCAAAACGGGAAACGGCAAACAGACGGTATGAGACGATGCAGACGGAAGTGCGGGCGGATCTGGGCGATTCTATCCAAAAAGCATTCCGTAATGTGGATGATATTCTGGCGGATATGAACAGGGAGCCCTCTGAGGAAAACCGCAGAGCGGTCCGGATGCTGGGATATAACCGCCTGGAGATCAGTGAAGAAAACCTGGAGAAAGCACTTGAAGTGGATGAAAAGGTGCAGAATCTGTTCCACCATATGAAGCCGGGGAAAGTGATGCAGATGATCCGGGACGGAATTGATGTATTACATACGGATATCGGAGAGCTGGACGCCTATCTGACGGCGCAGAGTGGAAGTTTTCCGGAGGAGAGTGAGGAATTTGCCAGATTTTTATACCGGTTAGACAAAAATGGTGGGATAACGGCAGAGGAGAGGGAGAATTATATTGGTATTTACCGGCTTGTCCGCCAGGTGGAAAAATCAGACGGCAGGGCTCAGGGCTATCTGCTTGGCAGTGAGGCGGAACTGACAATGGAGAATCTGCTCTCTGCGGTACGCAGCGGGAAAAAAGGTACTATGGATTACCGGATCGATGAAGACTTTTCCGGTGTGGAGGGTATACAGAAGGGGAGAAGCATTATTGATCAGATAAATGCCGCGCCCTATGTAGATGGAACTGGTTATGAGGAGACTATGAGGGTGCTTCAGGAGACGGATCAGAAAATAAGGCAGGCGAGGGGAGAGGCAGTAGACTTCTTAAAGGATGTGAAGGAACCTGTGACAGTTTCTAATCTGGTGGAAGCGTCTTCCGTGCTGCAGGAGGATGCAGCAGTTTATCAGAAACTGGAAGACTACGAAAAAACAGCGAAGCAGGAGGAAAAACTGGAGCAGGAACAGAGCAGGCTGGAAAGTTATGTACTGGGACTTCATGAGAGGATGACGGATGAGGAATCCCTGCAGAAAGGCATGGAAACTTTTGCGAAGCAAGCAGAAGAAATTCTGCGGACAGCTGAGGGACAGGACGGTGTGACCGAACTGGATATCCGGGAGATGCAGCATGTCTATCGAGGAATCCGGTTCAGATGTGCGCTTTCCAGGGAATCAAGATACCAGATTCCGGTGAAGCTGGAGAGCGGTTATACGGTTATGAATCTGACAGTGCGCAGGGGGACGGGAGCAGCACAGGCTGAGATTTCGATAGAAACGGAAGAACATGGCAGGCTGGAAGCGCTGTTTACAGAGAGTGGGGAAGTGCAGAGAGATGAAATACCGGAAACAAGTATCAGCGGTATATTATACGGTGAGACGACAGACGGTGTGGAACTGCTTCGGCATGTAGCGGAGAAGGTGCAGGGGAGGCTGAAAAATGCAGGAATTCCTGCAGACGACATGACTGTGATACAGGGAAACCGCATAAGGCGGGGGGCTGTCCATACCAATATGGAGAGTATGGAAGAGAAGGTTCCCGCGGACAAAAACGGGCAGAAAGAAATTTCTACCGGAGAACTTTATCAAATTGCTAAAATATTTCTGGAAACTGTCCGAAATGAATGGTAAGATGGATCTGAATTTATGAAATTTACAAAGGGAGTTGTAAAGCTTTACGGAGGAACTGGTAAAGCGGAAAAGGAAAGGCGGATATGAGAATTAACTATAATGCAACGGCAATGCTTGCAGTGAATGCTTTAAACAAAAATGACGACAACGTAGCGGTGTCAACGGGCAAACTGAGCTCCGGTTATAAGATCAACAGGGCGAAGGATAATCCTTCCGGCTATGCAATGTCCAGAAAGATGAAGGCACAGCTGGACGGTCTTATGCAGGCAAGAGACAATTCTGACACGGGTGTCAATATTATTAAGGCGGTGGATGGGGCCCTCTCTGAAGTACATGATATGCTGCAGAGATTGAATGAGCTTGCAATTAAAGGTGCAAACGGTCCGCTGTCTGACGGAGACAGGGAGCTTGTGGACGAGGAGATGCAGAAGCTGAAAGAAGAAATACAGCGCATTTCGGAGACTTTTGAATTTAACGGACAAAAGCTTCTCGACGGTTCCTTCCAGTTAAAGGGATATGTGAAGGATAATCTTACCATAAAAGTCAGCTCCTATAATGACAGGATGAAGATTGGCGAATACAGCTTTGATTTGAGCGGCTTTAAAGACGGTAACCCGGTAACAGTGAACGGAGATACAGTGCGGGAACTTCCGCTGTACGATAAAAACGGCAATCTCATTCCGGAGAACGTTTATGATCTGTGGAGAGAAAAGATTTCCGTTCCGGCAGATCCGACGAAAAAGCCGGCGAAGGAGGGAGATCCCTATACGGAACCCGCGATTCTGGATCCGAGCAAGAAGAATGAAGGCTGGGGATATATTGATGAGATTACAGGAAATTGGGTGGCGTTGCCGGAAGACTGGGAAGAGACTGTGGAAGTAGATAATCCAAATGCGGCTTCCATCGTGAAGGTCACAGGACCGGATGGGAAAGCGATAGAGCCCATCTATGTCAGTGACGTGAGCGGTACGGCGGTGACGCTGAAGGGACCGGACGGCTTTGAGATCAGACTGGATATCACCGAAGAGTTTCTGGCACAGACAAATGATAAGACAGATATCAGAATAGATCTCACCGGCCTTGGCGCCATGACGATTCAGGTCGGTGCAAATGAGGGGCAGGAGCTGACGGTTGAGATTCCGGATGTAGGCTTAAAGGGTCTTGGCATTGATATGATCGATACCAGGACAAAGGGAGCCGCCCTGGAGGCGATCACAAGGGTGAGTGCAGCAATCAACAGATTGTCCGGTGTTCGGAGTAAACTGGGCGCATATCAGAACAGACTGGAATCAGTTGTGGAAAGCAATGAGATCAACCATGAAAATATGACGGCAGCATATTCCGGCATTCTGGATACGGATATGTCTGAGGAGTATACGAATTATTCTACCTATCAGATTCTGTCTCAGGCGAGTACGTCCGTTCTGGCACAGGCCAATGAAAGGCCTGCTCAGGTACTGCAGCTGTTACAGTAAAATGGCGGATATTTCTGTTTGGATGGAACAGCACATTCTGAGGGGGTATTATGCGGGACGATTTGAAGAAGGATTTTACACGCAGGATCACACAGGCAAATTCTGTTTCCATGATAACAATTCTTTATGATATGATGTTGGTGTACCTGGGAGACGCCAGGAATGCGCTGGAAAAAAATGACGGGAAACAGTTTGTGCAGGAAATCCATCATGGGCAGGACTGCCTGATGGAACTGATGGGTTCTCTTAACATGAGATATGAACCGGCGCCGGTTCTCTATGAGCTGTATCTGTATATTCATAAGGAGCTGGCAAAGGCTATCATTGATTTATCGGAGAAGACGCTTGCGCAGCCGGAAAGTATTCTGAAAAGGCTGCGGGACGCCTATCTGGAACTGGAAAAGACCGGTTCTTTCGAACCGGTCATGGACAATGCACAGCAGATTTATGCGGGGCTGACCTATGGTAAGAATTCACTGATAGAGAGTCTTGCACAGCCCGTGAACAACAGAGGCTTTTTAGCCTGAATTTAATCCTGAACGTCTTCTCCCGGCAGCGGTTTGAAATCCGCTGCCTTTACTATGTTAAGCTCCACTGCTTTTTCCATCAGAAATTTATAACGCTTAAGGACCGCGTTTACTTTGTAAATATAGCAGTCTATCAGATCCGGTTCTGTCACGTTGTCAAAGCCGGAATAGGCGATCTCCAGCTCTGTCCGGGTCAGTCTCAAATCATTGAGCAGACGTTTCTCATCGTTGTCTTTTGCCGGCAGATCCGGTTCATCAGTCGCATATGTAGTGTGACTGAAAAAAGATTTCATATAGCTCCCTCCATAAAAATAATCTATTATAAGTATAGGCGGCAGAAAGACAAATTATTCCAATTATTGGAAATTTTATCCTGCCCGTCATAATGGAAAAGCTTCCGCATATATTGTAAGGACAGACAATGAGGAAAAGGGATGGACATGGGCGGTATGGAACAGGCGGAATGGACAATAGGACTTGTAACGGGTTTTGTGCTGTTGATCGTCATATTGAAAAGCAGAGCGAATATGGTGTTTCGTTTTGTGGTGCAGGCGGTGATCGGCGGCGTTTTGATCTATGGGATGAATCAGTTTTTTTTGTCACAAAATCTGGTTTCTATTATTGCGCTGAATCCGCTTACGGTTTTGACATGCGGATTCTTAGGAATTCCGGGGGTTTTACTGCTTTTTTGTATTCAAATTTTGAGTATGATATAGAAATTTCACAAAAATAATTTTTTGGAAAAAAAGGTCTGGACAAGCTGAAAAAAAGCGCCTATAATCGGAATTACTTCAAAAGTCCACTCGGACGATAAACCATATCGGGAGATTTCTGAAAATATTTCTGACACTCTATTTTTTGATTTATTTCCCAAATGTGCTTAGAGAATAAAAAAGGGGCGTGATAATTTTGTTTTAATGGGACAAATGTATATATGGCCATTATAGTGACCGTATTGGCCGCACTGGCATCGTGGTTTGATCTGCGAAGGGGTATCATACCAAACCGGCTGTTATTTCCGGTAATAGGAGTGGGATTGCTGCTTCGCATCACAACGGATATTCTTAACAGAGATCCTCTGGATATTTTTACAATGATGACAGAGGTGATTCTTCTCTTTATCTGTTTATGGCCTGTCTATACGACAGGTGGTCTGGGAGCAGGTGACTGTAAGCTCCTTCTGTCAGCCGGGGTATTTCTTCCGGCAAAGCAGGCAGTGTTTGTTATAGTAAGTTCATTCTTTATTGCCGCAGCGGAAATCATACTGTTTAAAATGTTCTGCGGCATAAGAAAAGAGAACAAAAAAATAAAGGTGATACATTTTGCACCGGCATTTTTCATAGCGGTGCTGATTGGATGGTTATAAGGAGGCAAACTATTGGGAAAACCAATTATGGCAATCTGCGACAGACAGGCAGCCTACATAAGTCAGCTGATTGCACTATTTCAGGAGAAAAAGGAGCTGCCCTTTGAAATTCATGGTTTTACTAAAAATGAGAGTCTGCAGAAATTCTGTGAGAAAAATAAAGTGGCATTATTAATTATCTCTGAGCCGGATTACAGGGAGGAACTGCAGAAAGAGGAAATAGATCGGATACTGGTATTACAGGAAGGGGCGGGAAGCCTGCCGGAACATGTTGCAGCGATAAATAAGTTTCAGCCTGCAGGCGTGCTGTATCGGGAGATCATGCGGGTGTACGGAGAAGGAGAAAATATCGTACCCTTTCAGAAGAAAAGAAAAAGCAAAGTGCAGCTGATAGGTGTGTATTCTCCGCTTCACTGCTGCATGCAGACTATCTTTTCTCTGGCAGCGGGAGAGATCCTGGCAAAAAAGAAGAAAACGCTGTATCTGAATTTTGAGTGTTTTTCCGGATTTGAAACACTTCTTGGAAGGCGGTTTGACGGCAACTTTACAGACATTCTGTATTATTATGACTGTGCGAGAGAAAAGCTGTCTTATAAGTTGGAGAGCATTGTGCAGAAAATGGGAGAGTTGTATTTTATTCCGCCGGCGGCATCCTTTGAAGACTTTCAGGATATCAGGGAAGAAAAATGGCTTTCCATTGTCACCGGGATAGCGGAAGCCGGAGGATACGAAACGGTAGTGCTGGATCTCACAGAACAGGTGAGAGGAGTTTATACGCTGTTGGGAGCCTGTGATACGATCTATACCCTGATAAAAGATGATCGCATGGCAAAGGCTAAGCTGGCACAATATGAATTGCTTTTAGAGCAGGAGGATTACATAGATATCCGGGAAAGAACCAGGAAATACAGGATCCCCTTTATGAAAAATCTGCCGGCAGGACTTGAGCATCTGGGGCGTGGAGACCTGGCAGATTATGTGGGAAAGCGATTGAAAGAAGATGGGGTACTGTGAAAATGGAAAGACGAATCAAACGAAAAGGCTTCTATCAGGAGATCAAACGAAAGATACAGCAGGAACTTCTGGCAGAACTGGATTTCTCGAAGGAACTGGAAGAGGAAGAACTGTTGGAGCTGATCGATGTGAAAATTCATGAGACGGCACTTCAAAGAGGAGTCTGGCTGGAAGAGCGAAAAGAAATGCGAAAAGAAATTTTCAGAGCAATGCGAAGGCTTGACATTTTGCAGGAGTTGATTGAGGATCCGGGAGTTACGGAAATCATGATTAACGGAAAAGATCATATTTTTATTGAGCGGGCAGGACAGCTTTTTCGCTGGGAAAACAAATTTGATTCGGAGGAAAAACTGAATGCAATTATCCAGCAGATAGTATCCGGTTGTAACAGGGTGGTTAATGAAGCGTCGCCGATCGTGGATGCAAGACTGGAAAACGGCTCCCGGGTCAATGTGGTTTTAAAACCGGCGGCATTGAATGGACCCATTGTTACAATCAGACGTTTTCCGGAAAAACCTATGGATATGAAAAACTTGGTGGAACTCGGTGCGCTGCAGGAAAGTCACAGCATATTTTTGGAAAAGCTTGTGCAGGCCGGTTATAACATACTGGTTAGCGGGGGGACTGGCTCCGGTAAGACGACTTTTCTCAATGCGCTATCAGATTTTATCCCGAAGGATGAGCGGGTAATCACCATTGAGGACAGCGCAGAACTGCAGATCAGATCGATTGAAAATCTGGTACGGCTGGAGACCAGAAACGCAAATGTGGAAGGGTGCCGTCCGATCACGATACGGGATCTGATAAAGACCGCACTCCGCATGAGACCTGACAGGATTATTGTGGGAGAAGTAAGAGGAGCGGAAGCTGTAGATCTGCTGCAGGCAATGAATACCGGCCACGATGGCTCTCTTTCAACCGGACATTCCAACAGTGCGGCGGATATGCTGAGCAGGCTGGAAACAATGGTACTGATGGGAATGGATCTGCCGGTATCCGCAATCAGACAGCAGATCGCTTCCGCAGTAGATATTATTATACACCTGGGAAGACTGCGTGATAAGAGCAGAAAGGTACTGGAGATCATGGAGATCTGTGGATATGCGGACCACAACGTTATACTGCGGCCTCTTTTTATATACTGCCACGGCACAGAGGAACTGGAAAAAAGGGGGGAACTTACCAATGTTGCAAAATTGCAGGCGGCGGGCTTTGGAGCTGTATAGAAAATCATACGGGAAAGAAAGCTGTCTAACAGGGAAAGAAAAAATATACTGCAGTGTACAGGCAATTACTGTTACAGTGCTCCTGGGATTATTTTTCTATAGATCGTGGATAGCTGCTGTTCTGATGATTCCGGTAGGCATACTGTATCTGGTGATGCTTGCAGAGAAGAAGATTAAAGAAAAAAGGAATCACTTAAGAAATGAGTTTAAAGAGGCAATTCTGTCTGTTGCAGCTAATCTGCGGGCGGGTTATGCTGTAGAAAATGCTTTCCGGGAAACATTGCAGGAAATGAAAACATTGTACGGCGCAGAATCGATGATCTATCAGGAGTTTTATAAAATCGTTCAGGGGATTACAAATGGGATCGGCATTGAAGTTTTGATGAGGCGTTTTGCGGAGAGAATGAAACTTGCGGAAATATGGGAATTTGCGGATATATTTGCAATAGCGAAGAGAAGTGGCGGAAATCTCACGGAGATTATTTATGAGACGGCGGCGATAATCAGCGACAAGATCGATGTGGAAAAGGAAATACAGGTTCTGATTGCAGCAAAACGACTGGAGCAGAGTATCATGTCTGTCATTCCGTTCGGAATCATTCTTTATGTGGGTGTCACTTCAGCCGGATATTTTGACATATTGTATACGACGCCTGTCGGAAAAATGGTTATGACAGGATGTTTTGGAATCTATATAGCTGCCTGTATATTGGGCATGAAAATTACGGAAATACAGGTTTAATAAGCGGTAGAAAATCCTTTTTCTGTGTTTGCTGTTAAAACAGGTTCTCTGGTAAAAGATGTGGTAACAGAATAACAGTAAACTCGGATAAAAAGATGAAAAACAGATATGGACAACAGATAAAGATAAAAAGGTAACAAGGCAGCAGACATATGAAAAAGGATTTTTTATATAAGACGTCAGAGAAAATTTGGGAACAGTTTATAGAAAAAAACAGGAGAGGAAAATGGTATTCAAAACAGGTAAAGGAAAATCTGGAAAAGCTGTATCCTTTTATGGGCAGAGAAAAGGAACGGGAGTATTATATACGGAAAATAAGACTTTCGCTGTCGATATGCATAGCAGGTATTTTTCTTGCCGCAGGCCTGTGTATATCAGAGCGCCTGCAGCCCGCAATAAAAGAAAATAAGATTTACAGGCAGGGATACAATGGCGCAACACAGGATATACCGGTGGAAGTTTTTGCAGATGGTAAAAAGCGGTACGAATTTGATTTAAAGATTAGCGGGAGAATGTACGGGAAAGAACAGCTGAAGGAACTGTGCGAAAACGCAATACGGGAACTGGAAGAAGTGATTCCCGGAGAAAATGAAAGTCTGGAACGGGTGGAAAAGGATATGAATCTGGTACAGGAACTTCCGGGATATCCATTTCAGATCACATGGGAAAGCGGAAATTACAGTGTCATTGATTCTGAGGGAAATTTACAGAAGGGTGAAATTCCAAAAGCGGGAGAACCAGTGGGATTGAATGCTGTTTTCACCTGCGGAGATTTTCAGGCGGAACATTTGTATTTTATACAGATCTATCCTGAAACGCTGACAGAGGAAGAACAGGAGAAACGGAATATTCTTGAGGCAGTACAGGAAGCGGAAATAGAAAGCAGGGAAGAGGAAGTGTTTTTTTTACCGACTGAAGCCGGGGGAAAAGAGCTTTGCTGGAAAAGTAAACAGGACATGGTGTGGCCGGTGATTTTCTTTGGAGCAGTCTGCGTGGCAATGGCTGTTTATTTTCTCGGAGATGAGGATCTGAAAAAAGAGATCAGAAAGAGAGAGGAACAGATGCAGCTCACATATCCGGAATTGGTAAGTAAATTGTCAATCTACCTGGGAGCTGGTATGACGTTAAAAATGGCCTGGGAGAAAATAAGTACAGATTACGAAAAAGTAAAAGCTGATAAAGAAAAAAATCCGGTCTATGAGGAGATGAACATAGCCTGTCAGGAAATGAGAAGCGGTATACCGGAAATAAGGGCATATGAACAGTTTGGCAAAAGATGCGGCATACAGCTTTACAGTAAATTTTCTGCACTGCTGATCCAGAACCTGAAAAAAGGAAGTACGAAATTAAGCCCACTGTTAAAGGAAGAGAGCAGACTGGCGTTTGAGGAGAGGAAAAATGCGGCGAGAAAGGCGGGAGAAGAAGCGGGAACAAAACTGTTGATACCGATGATGATGATGCTTTGTGTGGTGATGCTTATGATCCTGCTGCCGGCGTTTATGGCATTTTGATAAAAATAGAGAATGATGAGGGAAAGTAAAATGAGAAAAAGCTTTAAAGATTTTATCAGAGAAGAAGATGGGATGGGAACGGTGGAAGTAATTTTGATTATTGTAGTGTTAATTGGCCTTGTGATTATCTTCAAAAAACAACTGACAAAGATTGTAAACGATATCTTCTCGAAAATATCATCTCAGAGCAGCAATATTTAAAATAAACAAATATGAAAATGGGAAAAGCGGGGAAAGTAAAAGCATATCTGACAGTTTATATGACGCTTTCTCTTACGGTATTGCTTGCGGTTGTCATGGTACTTCTTACAGGAGTAAAAAAGAATACTATTCGTATGGAGGAAGAACTTGCGCTGAATACGGCGGGAAATTCGGCGCTTGCGGAATATGATCAGGAACTTTTCAGACAATATGATCTCTTTTTTATAGATACTTCCTATGGAACCGATCATGCGAGAACGGAAAAGATCGGCGATCATGTAATGAATTACGCCAATAAAAATCTGGAAAATACAAAGCTGTTTGAAAGTAAAATGATTTGTGCAGATATACAGGAAGTGGAACTCGCAACGGACAACGGAGGCGAGGTTTTAAAACAGCAAATTATAGATTATGAAAAAAATTATTTTGGGATAGAAGCGCTGGAACAGCTGTTTTCGGATTATAAGTGGTCAGAAACTGAAGAGATCGGAGAAGAGGAACTGATTCAAAAGCGGGATGAAAATGCGGACAAACTTTCTAAAGAGAAACCACCGGTCAGGACTGTAGAGAAGGAAAGATATCATGAAGAATCCGGGGAAATGGAAATTTATGAAGAAAAGGAAGAGGTATCGATTGAAGATCCGGCGGCTTATGTGAATGAACTCAGGAAGCGGGGAATATTAAGTCTGGTGGTGGATGATACATCAAAAATTTCCGGAAAGGCCATACGTCCGGAGGAATATGTTTCCCATCGCAGTGATCTTTTACAGGGAACAGGACTTTTGCAGGAACGAAAAAAAGAAATCTCTTTCCTTGGGAAAAGCGAAGAAAAGATACTTTTGAATGCTTACATTTTCCAGAAGTACGGGTATTACGGACGGGCAAAGGAAAATGGAGCGCTGGAGTATCAAGTAGAGTATCTGCTTGGAAACAAAGGATCGGACATAGAAAATTTAAGGGTCGTGGTGCGAAAATTAGTTTTGCTCCGGGAAGCGGCGAATGCAGTGTATCTGTATGGAGATGTCACAAAAAAAGCGGAAATATCGGCAATGGCAGCATCAGTCTCTGCAGTAACGTTAGCTCCTTATCTGCAGCCGTTGCTGGAGACATCCATTCTCTTTGCGTGGGCCTACATAGAAAGTATTCAGGATGTAAAACTGCTTTTGGATGGTGGAAAAGTCCCAATTTTGAAAACAGTGTCGGACTGGCAGACCGATCTGGACAGCATATTGAATTTTGCAGGCGCTTCTGTCAGCAGAGAAGAGACTCAAGGACTTACCTATCAGCAGTATCTGTCGGTACTACTGTTAGCGGAACAGGATAAAGAATTGCTGCCGCCAATGATGGATGTGATGGAGATGGACATCCGAAAAACAATATATCATGAGAATTTCCGGATGGATGGGTGTGCCAGTGGATTTCGGATTGCGGCGGAATTTGAGGACAGCAGTGGAAACTGCTCGTTTCTCAGGTCTTATTATTACTGAAAAGAGAGTGGACAACAGCGGCTTTTTGTATCAACTTTTATAGAAAAATAAAATAATAACAACAATAAAATTCTCTCCGGGCACGGCCTATGTTTTTGTAAAATTCCCCAATGATGCAAAAGGCTGCTGTTGTCTGCTCTCTTTTATCAGACTGAAACTTTAAAATGGATAGCGATATGAAACAAATTAAAAGTAAAAAAACAATAAGAGCGGTAATGACTGTTGAGGCCTCTCTGATTTTGCCAATATTTATGATGCTGCTTATGAATCTGCTTTCTGTCATAGAAGTATATCGGATCCACAGCAGTGTTGCGACAAGTTTGTGGGAGGAGGGCAGAGAGACAGCAAAAAATTTGTTCCTGAGAGATGCGGCAGAGGAGATAGTGGACGTGCCGGAGGAAATGAATGGTATACAGTTGGGGACTCTTTTTACTTCACTTTCCACACAGAATAAGATTCTGAAAAATCTGAAAAGCTTTCCGGTCTGGGAGAAGATTGTTGCCGGAGGAAAGGCGGGATTCCTGGTATCAGGAGAACAGGGGGAGGATGGTACAGTGCAGATAAACTGCAGATATCGAATACACCCATTGTTTAAATCGTTTACACCTGTGACAAGAGAGCTGGAAAATCATTACTATGGACATGCCTGGGTTGGATATATCCATGATGGTAGTGCGGAAGCGCAGGAGGAAGTATATGTCTATATTACAGAAACCGGGACTGTATATCACAGAAACAGGAGCTGCAGCTATTTGAATCCCAGTATTCAATGTGTACAGGAGGGAGAAATAGAAAGTCTCAGAAATAAAAGCGGTGGTGCTTATTATGCCTGCAGGCTTTGTGATGCGTCTCAGAAAGCCGGAAATTATTATATAACAGATTATGGGGCAAATTATCATAAAAGTATTGGATGCTCCGGACTTAAACGGACAGTTTATGCAGTGAAATTGAAGGAAGTGGATGGAAGAGGTGCGTGCAGTAAATGCGGCGGATGAGAAAGGAGAAACTTATGTGGAGGATCGTAAAAGTGACAGGGATATTTGCATTTCTGATTCTTTGCAGTCTGCAGGATATTAAGGAACAAAAACTTTCGGTAAAGATGCTCCTGCTATCCGGCGCATTGTTTATGATATCGTCTCACCTGTTTGATCAAATATCGTATGGACAGAGGGTGGCCGGCATGCTGCCGGGGATGCTGGCGTTTGTTCTTGCGTTTATGACAAAGGAGCAGATCGGGTATGGTGATGCCGCCTGCCTGACAGTTCTCGGAAATGTGGTTTCTGTTGAAATTTTATTTGGGGCAATAGCAGGTGGACTGTTTCTGCTGAGCATTTGCAGCATAATATTGCTGGTGAGAAAAAAAGCAGATCGCAAAACAACACTGCCGTTTGTTCCGTTTTTAACAGCAGGGATGATAGGGCAGATGATAATGCAGAAAGGATGAGAGTTATGAAGGATACATTACATGGTTATATGACGCTGGAGGCGGCACTTTTAATGCCAGCAGTATGGTTTACAGTATTTTTTCTGATTTTTGCAGGATTTTTTCAATATGACAGATGTATTGTGGAACAGGATGGCAGACTGCTGGCAATTCGGGCGGCTGAAATGAGAGGGAAAGATGAGGCGGCAGTAATTCGGACAGTGATGGAAAAGGGAGAGCTTGCCGGAAAGAAGAAATTGTTGTTTGGCGAAGGGGTTCATAAAGATCTTTATGTGACGAGGGATAAAGCAAAAATCACAATAAATGGAAGGGTAAACACATTATTAAAAGGTCTGCTGAAAGAAGGGAATCTGAATGCTTTTTCTTATGCGATAGAATATGAGGCGAAGAGGTATGATCCTGTACAATTTATCAGGACATGCAGGAGGGTAGGGAAGTATGGGGGAATTTGAATTTATAAATGATCTGTGCTGCAATTACCTGACGATTCCGTATGAGGGAAGAGAAGAGGATTTCGCATTGCGTATGATGACGGAAAATATAACGGATGTCTTCTCAGATATGGAACTTCGACGACTGGACGGGAGAGTTTTTCTTTATTATAAGATATCAGGGATGCAGAGCATGGAAATACTTTATGCGGAAAAACCCATGGACAGGAGCGCATTTCAGACGTTTATGTGGCATCTTCAGGAAGCCATAGAACAGAGCCGGGAGCTGTTTCTGCCGGGAAATGGAATTTGTCTGGAACCATCGGTTCTATTTTGGAGTTTGGATGAGGAGCACTGGAAATTTATATATGTACCGGGAACGAACGGAAGAGAGACGGCGGAAATTCAGAGAGAAAAAGAAAAGCTGGCTGAATTTCTGGTGATGCATATAGATAATGCGGACAGGGATCTGAGTGAGACGGTGTATCGCTTTTATGAGGAAATATATGCGGGGAAGGTGTTTTCTCCCAAAATATGTTCTGCTTTTGAAGAAGAAAAAATAGCGTCTGAAAGGGATGACATGTGGGAACGGGAGGGAAAAACGGAGGAGGAAGAGGAAAAAGGGACTCAGGCAGAGAGCTGGGATTATGAGGTACATGAAGAGGGAGAACAGGAAAGGGAATCAAATGCAGAATATGGAAACAGCAGTAAAAAGGCAGTGATGATAGTATGCGGACTTTTCTGTGCGGCTGCAGGAGTAACATTGGCAGCGGGCAGGCTTGTGCCGGAAATGATGCCGGCGGGAATGGCAGTGACTGTTATGCTGACAATATGTCTGATTATCATATTGATGAAGAGAAAAGTAAAAGTTAAAAATGAAGCATGTGAAGCAGAGGATATAATATATACGGAACCGGAAGAGTGGCTGAATAATCCGGAGAGCAAAAAGGGGGAAGAATATGAAGGGAAAAAGGGTACGACAGAAGAAAAAACAGTTTATATGGACATAGGGAGGGAGCAGGAGAGAAAACTGTATGGTATTGGAAAGTTCAGACAGCAAAGAATCTTTCTCGACACACTCCCCTGTCTGGTAGGGAAGGACAAAGCGCTGGTAAATCATATTATTACAGACGCCTCGGTGAGCAGAATGCATGCCAGGTTTTTTGCAGAAAAAGAAACAGTCTGGATGCAGGATCTAAATTCTACAAACGGAACCTATCATAATGGAATGAGGCTAAGTCCCAATGAAAGAGTAATACTGGAGGCGGAGGATGAGATAGGGTTTGGCCAGGCACAATTTGTTTTTCGTTAGAATTTATATCATCATGATAGAAGCTGCTTGTAAAGAACGACAGTTTTATAGTAAAATGGGCATAGGGAAGGACGGAGAGTATGTACCGGAAAAATTTACCTGTATGGAAAGAGACAATTACAACAGTTGGTTTTATTGTAATCAATATACTTCTTTATGTCATTAGTGCATTTAGTGGAGATTTATTGTATAATGAAGGGGCATTCAGCCTTCGGTACCTGTTACAGGGGCAGGAATGGTGGCGTTTTGTTACATCTTTGTTTTTGCATGCGAATATGGATCATCTGGTCGGAAATATGATGATGCTGTATCTGGCGGGGGAATTGGTTGAAAAATATGTGGGAAAGAGGAAGTATGCAATCTTGTATTTTGTAAGTGGGATAAGCGGATCACTGTTTTATGCGTTATATGAATTCAGTACCGGTAAATATGTAGATTCCATAGGAGCAAGCGGGGCGGTATTTGGAGTGATAGGGGCACTGTTTGTTATTGTGGTACATCATAAGGGAAAGTATGCTGGTATCACAACAGGCAGAATGATATTTATGATAGCCTATATGATTTATATGGGATTCCGCACATCAAATGTGAATAATGCGGCACATATTGGAGGGTTGCTTGGCGGAGTGATATTGACAGTTTTTTATGTACTGATCAGAGACGGGCATAGTGGAAGGAGATATGGATGAAGATCAATATTTATTATGGCGGGCGTGGACTGATAGATGATCCGACGCTTTATGTGATCGAGAAGATGGAAAGTGTTTTCAGAGAACTCCGTGTTGTGGTGGAGAGGTTTATGCTGTATGATATGAAAAACAGTATCACCATGCTGCCGCAGACATTGAAAGATGCCGATGGTATTATTCTTGCAACCACGGTGGAGTGGTATGGCATAGGCGGTTATATGATGCAGTTTTTAGACGCCTGCTGGCTTTATGGTGATAAGGAAAAAATCGCAAAGATCTATATGTGCCCGGTAGTGATGTCTACAACATATGGAGAGAGGGATGGAGAGTTGAATATGGCTTCTGCCTGGGAGATTCTTGGCGGATTGCCCTGTGATGGACTTTGCGGTTATATTGAAGATATTGCGATCCTGGAGAACAATGAAGCATACAATGCACTGATAGAGAAAAAGGCGGAAGATATGTATCGCACGATCAATAAAAGGATACTCGCCCTGCCGGCCAGCAATCAGGCAGTGAACCGATTTGTGTCCATTACAAAAAATATGGATCTTACGCCAAAAGAGGCGGAACAGCTCTCGCAATATGCTTCGGATGACGGTTATGTCCAGAAGACAAAAGAGGATATCAGGGAACTGACAAGTATTTTCCGCAATAAGCTGGAAGAGAAGGGGCAGGAGGATCAGACGGTATTTTTGAAGGCATTGAGAGATCATTTCAGGCCGATAGCAGGTTTTAAAGGAAGTTATAAGATTGTTTTTGAGACAAGGAAATCTCCTCTGTATATTGAAGTGAAACAGAATGATATGATGTGCAGTTATGATGATAAAGAAAAGGCGGATGTGGAAATCCAGATGAATGAGGATGTGATGTATGAAATTATACAGGGAAGAATGACTTTTCAAAGAGGATTTATGAGCGGTGCAATGAAGATGAAAGGAGATTTTAAACTCCTGCGGCAGCTGGATCAGCTTTTTGTATTTTAACATAGAAGGGAAATAGTTTAACGATAATAAAAGCAAAAGGGAAAGAGAGGATATGATTATGAAAGATGATACTTGTATTTTTTGCAGGATAGCCGCTGGAGAAATTCTGTCAAAAACGTTGTATGAGGACGATGAGTTCAGGGTGATTCTTGATTTGGGACCGGCAACGAAGGGACATGCACTTATTCTGCCCAAAAATCACTATAGAAACCTTTTTGAACTACCTAAGGAACAGGCAGAAAAGGCAATAGTGCTGGCAAAGAAGATGGCATTGCGGATGCAGGAAAAACTACATTGTGATGGGCTTAATCTGGTACAGAATAATGGGGAGACAGCAGGGCAGACGGTATTTCATTTCCATATACATTTGATTCCACGTTATGAGGGTGACGGACAGGTGATAGGTTGGAAACCGGGTAAACCTGAGGATGCTGAGCTGGAAGCAGTGAGAAAAACGATTGCAGAGTAAATGAAGTCAGGGGAGACAAGCAGGGCGGAGAGGTGTCACCTAAGAGGCCAGAGAAGTCTTAGATGATGGCGCTTTTGCCGAAAATGACATAGAAAAGCAGAAGAGATTAAAACTTTATGAGAATAATACAGGTGGCGGAAATTACAGAACAGGTCAAGGAAATGTGCATCGAGGCAAATTATTTTCTGTCTCCGGATATGAGGCAGTCGATTGCGGATGCAGTGAATACAGAAGAGACGGAAACAGGGAAGTACATTTTAGGAAAGCTCTGCGAAAATATGAGAATTGCAGGCGAGGATATGATCCCTGTCTGTCAGGATACGGGTATGGCGGTTATCTTTATTGAAGCAGGGCAGGATGTATATTTTGCCGGCGGCAGTCTGGAGGAGGCCATCAATGAGGGTGTGCGTCGGGGATATAAGGAAGGTTACCTGAGGAAGTCAGTGGTGGGAGATCCGCTCTTGCGGGAGAATACAAAAGACAATACACCTGCAGTGATACACTACCAGATCGTTTCAGGAGACAGCGTGAAGATCACTGTGGCGCCCAAGGGATTTGGCAGTGAGAACATGAGTCGGGTGATCATGTTAAAACCGGCTGATGGCATAGAGGGGGTAAAGCAGGCTGTGTTGGCAGCTGTAAAGGATGCGGGCCCTAATGCCTGCCCACCCATGGTGGTTGGTGTGGGTATTGGAGGAACTTTTGAGAAGTGTGCGATCCTGGCAAAAATGGCTTTGACGAGACCGGTGCAGGAGTTTTCGGAAATTCCTTATGTGAAAGAGATGGAAAAAGAGCTGCTTGAAAAGATTAATCAGACGGGAATGGGACCGGGAGGCCTGGGGGGAAGAACGACGGCGCTGGCGGTACATATCGAAACATATCCAACACATATCGCAGGGCTGCCAGTGGCAGTCAATATCTGTTGTCACGTAAACAGACATGTGATGAGAATACTGTAGAATGGTGGAGTGTGAGAGGAATTTTCAGGGGCAAAGCCTGATAAGTCGCGATGTATGTCGGAAAAAACTAAAGGAGATGCGAGTACATGGAAAAGTATATTCATGCTCCGTTGGACGCAGAAACGATAAGCGGTCTGAGAGCAGGGGATTTTGTGTATATTACTGGAACGATCTATACGGCGAGAGATGCAGCCCATAAAAGAATGAGCGAAGCTCTTGCGAAAAATGAGATGCTTCCGATCACACTGGAAAATAATATTATTTATTATCTTGGTCCCTCTCCGGCAAGTGAGGGAAGACCGATCGGTTCCGCCGGGCCAACGACTTCGGGACGAATGGATAAGTATACGCCAGAACTTCTTGATCTGGGGTTAAAAGGTATGATTGGGAAAGGGAAAAGAAGCGCGGCAGTAAAGGAGGCGATCATTAGAAACGGCTGTGTATATTTTGCCGCCATCGGTGGAGCCGGAGCTCTTTTATCAAAGGCGATCACAGAGTCGGAAATAATCGCTTTTGAGGATCTGGGAACGGAAGCGATTAGAAAGCTGGAAGTGGTGGATTTCCCGGTTATTGTTGTGATGGATGCGAATGGGAACGATCTGTATGAACAGATATTGAAGTAAGAGCACATTAAAACAGTTGTAATATGGAGACTGATGATGGCGATTATAGGGATTGACTTAGGGACAACTAACAGCCTGGTATGTGTCTATAAAGACAATGCAGCCAGGCTGATTCCGAATATTTTTGGAAAAGCTTTGACACCGAGCGTGGTCGGTGTGCCCGTTTATTTTAATGACAATCAGCGGTATGCTACGAAGGAAGCGGGGGAGTTAGCGGGTCTCAGAGTCGGGAGACTGATCAATGAGCCCTCAGCGTGCATGCGAAGCTGCGACAGGATCTGTTTGACAGGCTGGCGATGGTGATAACCCAGGTCCTGAATGACAGCGGCCGGACAATGGCGGAATTGGATGATATTATTCTGGTGAGCGGTTCTTCCAAAATGCTGGCGGTCGGTTTCTTTTTACAGACTGCTTTCGGGAAGATGCCGCATGCCGCAGCCTCTCCGGATGAAATTGTGGCCATGGGGGAGGGGATCTATGCCGGAATCAAGGAGCGCAGGGAGGAGATCAGTGATCTGCTGCTGACGGATATCTGTCCCTTTACGATGGGTATAGATGTGATCAATTATGCGGAAAGAGATAACTCGATCATGTCACCGATTATTGAAAGAAACAACATCTTACCTTCTTCAAAAAAGGGATATTATACAAATACATTGGACTGTCAGTCGAAAATGGTGATTAAAGTATATCAAGGCGAAGAGCATTTCTGCAGAGACAGTCTTTATCTTGGAGAATTGCAGATAGACATTAAGAGACAGAGGCGGAAAGCTTTTTGATCTTCCGGGGAAAAAGGATATCAGGAGTGATACAGGAGAATGCGGCAGATATAGGGTATTTTACAGATAGAGCCTACGACAGACAAAAGAGCGATTAAAAGAGCGTATGCCAGCCTGACGCAAGAGATTCATCCTGAAGAAAAGCCTGAGGAGTTTCGGATGCTTCATGAAGCTTATGAGAAAGCACTGCAATATGCATCCTTGAGAGAGCAGATAAACGGAAAACAGGTGGCGCTGTTCTGGCATTTCATAATACGGAGCTGAGGGACAGAAAGATCTTAACTTTTGTCCGTGAGCATCCGGTACAGCCACTTACCGGATGCACTCAGGTCATTCTCGATAAAGTCCGAAGTTTTACTGCATTTACCGGAAAGGATGGCAGAAGTTTCTTCTTTGTTGGAAAGATTCCATGCCACATAACTGATACCGTATTCATCCATGGTATTTATCCACTGATCTGCCTGATATTCGTCAATGGCACCGTTTCCGCTGGCATCGCAGATGCCATACTCGGAGACAAAGATGGGAAGGCCGGCATTCGCAGCGGAGACCATGGTGTTTCTCAGGGAGTCGGTGTGCGTGGCTGCATAAAAGTGCAGAGCGTACATGATATTGTCATAATCCGTGATAGGTTCAGCAGCAGCCTGATCCACATACTGCGACCAGTTGGGCGTACCGACAATGACGACGGCATCATGATCGTAGGTACGGATAACCGGAATGATCTCGTCGGCATACGATTTGATATCGTTCCAGGACGTGCTGCCGTTGGGCTCATTGCAGATCTCATACAGAACATTATTATGGTCAGCATATAATTCGGCCATCTCCGCGAAAAAGGCTTTTGCCTCTTCTTTGTAAGTATTGGGATTGCCATCGGAAAGAATATGCCAGTCAATGATTACATACATATCTGCTTCGGTGGCATACTGCACACCGTTTTTAACCAGTTCTTTTAACTGCGCCTGGTCGCCACCGGTGCAGTATCCGCCGTATTCAGCTGTGTACATGGCAAGGCGGATGACATTTGCGCTCCATTCATTTTTCAACTGAAGAAAGCAGTCTTTATTGACATAGTCCGGAAACCATGCCAGACCATGGGTGCTGATGCCTCTTAACTGAACCGGATTCCCGTTGCTGTCTGTGAGGCGGGAGCCGGTTACACGCAGAGGGGGAGTAAGGGAAACATTTTCTGTATCTGGCTGTGTCTTAGCTGTCTGTGTGTCGGTTTTGGCAGAATCTACTGCCGGCGTTTCCGGGGCAGCAGATGCAGAATCCAACAAAGGAGAGGTATCTGAATCACTTTTATCCTCGGAAGATTGTACTGATTGAATATCAGATGGGACAGCCGTTTCGCTTTTTGCATGTTCCATATTGTTTCTGCAGCCGGATAAAGACAGGGAAAGAGATGAGATAACTGCAATACTAATAAGGAGACGGAAAATTTTTTTGTTTCGTTTACGGCGCATATTCATATATCTTTTCCTCCGGACTGCTCTGTCTGCATAGCTTTATAGATCTGTATTATCTTACTATTTCCCAGCCGGTGCTGGAAACTGATAATATCATAACAGGTATATTTTGTAAAGTGATTTTCCAAAACTTGTTATGCCGCAGGTGGCAGTTCACTCCTGCAGGGGGTATGACGGACAAGAGCTGAATTATTGTCGCAGGTAGGGAAAAGTTATAAATCCTGTCCGGGAATTAAAGCTGCTCTCTTCTTTACAAAAATATTTTCACATGATATACTTTTTTTAATTGGATTCAAAACAGTTTTTACTACAATTATGAAGGAGGACTATGCTATGTCAAACCACGCAAGTGCCGTTTCAGCAGAGGAAGCTCTGGCAAAACTGAAAAGCGGCAATGAGACCTACTTAAATGCATCCGCCAATCCGGGGGATATCTCGCCTGCTATCCGGAAAGACACCTGTGACAACGGCCAGCATCCTTACGCCATTGTTATCACCTGCTCCGATTCCCGGGTGATTCCGGAAAGTATTTTCTCGGCAGGCATCGGGGAACTTTTCACGATCCGTGTTGCCGGAAACGTTATTGATAATATTCAGCTCGGCAGTGTGGAATACGCAGCGGATCATCTTGGAACGAACCTGATCGTTGTACTTGGTCACACAAACTGTGGTGCTGTGGGAGCCGCAATGGGTTCCGGTGTTACCGGCTTTATCAAGTCCATCACCGATGAGATCAAATCTGCAATCGGAGAGGAGACAGATCCTTACAAGGCAAGCTGCCTTAATGTGGAGAACAGCATAAGACATATCGCGGAGGGGCTGCATATTCCTCCGGAAGGCAATGAAAAAGGATGGAAGGTGATCGGCGCTGTTTATCATATTGACGACGGTCATGTAGAATTTCTTTAAAAATACAGGAAGCGGTTTGTACTCCGCGGACAGTATCAGGTTATTTAAAAGCCGGAGTCTGGTTGGAGAGAGCTTCGGCTTTACTGAATTTTCGGATACTTTTTTGCGGTTAGCCCTACAGGAAATCAGAGAAAAATGATCTGTGGAAATGCAGGAAAAATGTTGTTGACAAATGGGGATGTCTTGGGTATAATTATTCTTACGCTCGCAATAAATATAACTAAAATATTGGTAGAGACGTAGTTCGGATTAAGGAGAAATACTCAAGAGGCCGAAGAGGCGCCCCTGCTAAGGGTGTAGGTCGGGTGACCGGCGCGAGGGTTCAAATCCCTCTTTCTCC